>Ga0233425_10000402_pt1 | contig 114278 bp, 118 predicted proteins | sample Watercolumn_Towu_2_FD_181712 | JGI IMG/M metagenome (GOLD analysis project Ga0233425, IMG submission 181712) | Freshwater microbial communities from Lake Towuti, South Sulawesi, Indonesia - Watercolumn_Towuti2014_140_MG | ecosystem: Environmental > Aquatic > Freshwater > Lake | place... | reverse complement strand
CCTCGAAAAACCTACTGCGCGGCCCGATTGCTGCGTTGCGCGGTACTCGCCCCCTCGCCTATCCATTTGATATGTCTCGGGGGCTCCGTTCCGTGCGCCTTGCACTCAAGCCGCTCGCTACTGTTTTTCGAGGTTCCCGGACATCAGATGGTTGACTCCGGTGCGGGTGTACACCTGCCACTGCGCGGTGGGGATGCTGTCCTGATCGCCGATGGCGAGTGCGGTGAGCACGCCGAGATAGGGAAGCGGTGTCGGTTCACCCCTAGCGCTGAATGGTTCGTCCGGTAAGCCCGGAATTGAAAAATGGTGGATCAGGGGCAGGTGGAGGGAATGCCAAACAGCCCGGCCTGGTCGCGGGCGAAGCCGGGGGCAGGCTGGTAACACAGGCTGATGCCGGATTCGGTGGTGATTTTCAGCAGGCCATTGGCGAGGCGGGTTTCGGCATGCGGCTGGCGCAATGCTTGCTGAAGTTGTCCCAGCGGTGTGGATAGTCGCTGTTTTTCGCGTGTGGTTTCGGCGTGCTCGATTTTCAGCGCTTCGTCGCGAATGAGGTCGTGCGCCGCCCAGAGGTGGGTTTCAGGGCGGGCCGACGGCGCGGCTTCCGGTGGGTTGTCGGTTGTCGGCTCAGGCTGAAAAATGGGCGGGGCGGACGGGGCAGGGCGGGAAGTCGAACGCGCGGCGGGGAGGGGCGGGATCGTCTCAGGCTCAAGCTCAAGCGGGATGAGTTGTATGGAGAGTGGGGCTGGTGGCCGCAGCGCCGGAGCCGGCGAGAGACGCACGCCGAGCAGCACGGCGGCGTGCAACAGCAACGCCAGCAGCACGAAGGGCGCCAGTTGACGCCGGGGATCGTGCTGCGGCGCGGGGTGGATCGTCATGCGGTCAGGCCGGGTGCGGCGTTAGCGCGCCCGGCGCAGTCCCCAGTCCCCCCGGTGCCAGCAGTTGTTGCAAGGCGATGACGTAGTCACCCAGCGCCGTGCGTCCGTTGGGGGTGAGCGCATAGAACGACTGCGGGCGCGCGCCGCCGCTCTCCTTGCGTGCGCTGACATAGTCGGCGGCGATCAGTTTCTTCAGGTGCGAATCGAGGTTGCCGTCGGAAACGTCGAGCTGGCGCTTCAGATCAGTGAATGTCGCTTCACCCGCGCCCGCCAGGTAGGCGGCGATCTGGGTGCGCAAGGGTTGGTGCAGCAGGGGATCGAGTGCGGCCATCTCAGTGCTCCTGTGGCTGATCCAGCGTCAAATGGAGTAGTCCGGCGCGGCTGCCATCCTTTTGCGGGATTTGCAGCTCCAGTTTCGTTTTGACCAGTTTATGACCCGGCTGCCAATTCTTTCCGTCGAAACTGGCGAAACGGCGGAATACGTAGATGTCGCGCTTGAGCACGACGTGCAGTTCGGAAGCCTCCGTGCGTTCAAACAGGTTGCCATCGATCAGGGTGGACACCGGGAGCGGCTTGCCCGCCGGGAAGTGCAGCACGTAGTTGTCACCTGCGGGCAAGGGCTGGCCGAACTCGATGTGCGGCGTGCGTGCCAGTTCGCTGGCATTGGGCGGCGTCAGTCCGGCGCAGGCGCACAGGCTGAGGGCGAGGGCGGAAATCAGGATGGTGTGCTTCATGGCGGTCTCCTTGCTTAACGGGTGGATTGGTGATGGGTTTCGATGACCAGAGTGCTGCGGATCTGCGGGCCGGTTTCGGGTGTCAGTTCGGCCTTGATCCACGGAATGGTGAGCCAGTGCGATTCACGCGCCCGTGCCCAGCTTTCGCCGGGGAAGCGCCAGTCGCCGGTGGGCTGGCCGTGGTTCATGGCGATCTCCAGCGGCTGGTTCAGCACCAGCGGCAACACGGCCTCTGGCGTGGCGCGGAACACGTCACCGGAGATTTCGACCTTGACTGGGATGGCGCTACCCGCAGGCAACACAACGATCTGCGCAGCATCGGGCTGCTGGCGGTAGGTTTCCAGCGAAACCGTGGGCATGGGCGGCGGCTCGTGCGCGTCGGCGAGGCGTTGCGCCAGCAGGGGCGGCAGCAACACGAACAACAGCCAGCTCACCGATTGCGCTAGCCGCAGCCAGGACGGGCGGGATTTACCGCGATCCAGCATGAAGGCCAGCAGCGGCAAGCCCAATCCCAGCGTGGAGGCGGCGACGCGCTGGGTGGCGGCGTAGTCCAGCCGGAACGCCAGCATGGCGATGCCGATGGCGATGATGAAGGCGCCGGTCCATTCCAGCAGCTCTTCCGAGAATAGGCCGTGGACGTACAGGCCCAGTCCGGCAAGCACCAGCCAGGCCGAGAAGATCATGTAACCGCCGCCGTAGAAGAAAGTGGCGAAGGTGGTCAGCACACCGATGGACATCAGCAGCCACCACACCTTGAGCACCTGACGATGAATGAACGACCACGCTTCGTCGCGCGCCTGCTTGGCGCGGCGGGTAAGTTGCCAGTCGAGCAGGGCGACACCGCAGACGGTGAGCGCGAGCAAAATGAGCCAGGCGAGGGCGCGTTGCTGGAAGTCGGGGAATTGCTCGTTGGTCAGGATGCGGTCGCTGAAAAACATCAGCCCGCCGCACACGCCGCCCCACAATATCAGGCTGTGGCGCTCGATGCGCAGGTTGCGGTGTCCGGCAGACAGCATCGAATGGATGGCATCGAGTTGCTGGGTGGCGAGTGGCATGGTGGAACCCCGAAGTTGAACTCTGTGATGCAGAGTTTATAGCTCTGGAATTCAGAGTGTCAACGGGATTTTCAATCGGGAGCGCTATGGTGGCTGCTAGAATGCCTTCATGCGTAAAGTTTTTCGCAAACGCTTGCCGAGTCGCCATGCCGTGATGTCCCACCGCTGGCTACATCCGCTGGCGCTCTGGTTGGACAAGCCCAACCTGTGGGACATCAACCGCCGCTCGGTGGCCGGTGGCGTGGCTGTGGGGCTGTTCTGCGGGCTGATTCCGGGGCCGGTGCAGATGTTCGGCGGCGCGCTACTGTCCATCCTGTTCCGGGTGAACCTGCCGGTGGCGCTGTTCACCACCTTGTACACCAATCCGTTCACCATCGTGCCGCTGTACCTGATCGCCTATGAGTACGGCGCGCTGGTGACCGGTCAGCATCTGGGGCTGACGGCGGAACAACTGGCCTTGCCGGAAATGCACTGGAACAACTGGCACACCGTCGTCTCCGCTTGGCTGGCGACGCTGGGCAAACCGTTTCTGGTCGGCTTGCCGCTGCTCGCCGCGACTTTGGCTGTGATCGGCTATGTGGCGGTGCGCCTGCTCTGGCGCTGGCGGGTGATGCACGCCTGGCAGAAGCGGCTGCGGAAGTGAGGAATGTTCGATGGATTAAGGAGACGAGAATGAAGGGTTCCAGGCGTTGGCTGATGGGGTGATGCTGGGGATGCTGTGCGTTTTGTCACTCAAGGCGGAAGAATTGTCGAAGGGGCAGACGATCTATCTACCGACGCACATCCACGCAAAATTTCAGGTGCAGGATGCCTCGTTTTCCATCCTCGAAGGCAGCTTGCTGGATGGCGGCATCCCGCCCGCCAAAGCCAAGCTGGTCGAAGCCTGGATCGAAATCCACCGCGAATCCCTGCTGTCCGACTGGGAACTGGCCGTCAACGGCCAGACCCCGTTCCCGATCGACCCGCTGCGCTGACCTGCCATGCAAACCGTCCAAACTGCCATTGCGCGCGATGACTTCCATCTCATCCTCACCTTCAACACCGGCGAAACCCGGTTGTTCGATGCCCGCCCCTATCTGCAACGCGGCATCTTCACCCAACTGCAAGACATCAATCGCTTCAAACAAGCCCACGTTGCTGCCGACACTGTCTGCTGGCCGGGCGACCTCGACATCGCCCCGGAAACTCTGTACGACCGCTCCGTTCCGCTCCCCTTCAGGCCGTAGTTTCGCAGGTCGGGTTGAGCGCAGTTTGTAGGATGTGCCGACGAAGGAGGCGCATCGTTCGTGTCGCGCGATCGATGCGCTTCGTACCTCAGCGCATCCTACCGTGCTTTCCTGACTTCGGGGCGATCGATCAGGGCGGAGTAGTCCGACTCATTGCCACTAGCGCCACTCTTGCCTGCTGCGCGTCCAGCACGGGTTCGGGGAAGTCGAAGCGATAGACATCACCCTCGGCGCGCAGGTCGAAGCCGTCGCAGTCGATGCCGATCATCTCTACGGTTTGCGCTTCAAGTTGGTGGAACTGCTGGCAGTTGCGGCGCAGCGAGTCGCCGTGGTCGGCGTTCATGTGAGCGAGGATGGCGGCCTCATCGGCGATGAGCGGGTAGGGCGCTTGCAGGTACTGCTCGGCCTTGACCCAGTGGATGTGGCCGAAACCGCCGATGAAGCGGATGGCCTGCGGGGCGATGCGGTAGAACGAGAAGTCGTGCATGGCGAAGTAGGTCTGCGCTTCGGGGAAGTAGCGCAGGTAGCGCTGCCCGGCGGCATCGCGGTCGGGGACGAGTTCCGCCGTGCCCATCAGCGTGACGCGGCCCTGAGTCTGGATGTGCGGGCTGCGTTGGTTGTGGGTGATGAGGCTGACGCGCGGGTCGGCGGCGATGTTCTTGGTGTGCTCGGCCAGGGTGCTGATGAGGATGAGCAGGCTGCCGTCGTGATCCACCAGATAGGGCGTGATGGAGCCGAAAGGGTGGCCGTCGAACTTCTTCGATAGCGTGCCGAGCGCGCCGTAGCGGTGGGCGCGCAGCAGCTGGCGGGCTTCGCGGGCGTTGCTCATGCGGCGAGTTTTCTTGCGGTGAGCGCCAGGCGGCGGCCCAGCGCGATGCAGAGTTTCTTTTCGTGTTCGCTGATGGGCAGGTCGCCGGTCACCCCGGCGTGGTGGCTGGCCCCGTAAGGCGTGCCGCCGCTCTTAGTGCTGGCGAGTTCGGGTTCGGAATAGGGCAGGCCGACGATGACCATGCCGTGATGCAGCAGCGGCACCATCATGGTCAGCAGGGTGGCTTCCTGACCACCGTGCAGGGTGCCGGTGGAGGTGAACAGCGCCGCCGGTTTGCCGACCAGGGCGTGCTTCATCCACAGTGCGCTGGTGCCGTCCCAGAAATATTTCATCGCCGCAGCCATGTTGCCGAAGCGGGTGGGGCTGCCGACGGCGACGCCGCTGCATTCTTCCAGATCGGCGTGGCTGGCGTAGGGCGCGCCGCTGTCCGGCACGACCGGGGCGGTCGCTTCGCAGGAGGCGGACACGGGCGGGACGGTGCGCAAACGGGCGACGCAACCAGCCTGCTCCACGCCGCGCGCGATGAGTTGCGCCATCTGGCGGGTGCTGCCGTGCTGGCTGTAATAAAGGACGAGGATTTCGTTGTCGGGTATCATGCGCGGCATTATAACCAAGCATTTAACTATGCAATCAATGATCCATCGCAGGTTGCACGATTTGCACCTGTTCTCGCGTCTGCTGGCGCAGCGGTTCATGCAGGATCGCCTCAACCAGATCGCGGCCAGTCTGGCGTTCACCACGCTGCTGTCGCTGGTGCCGCTGATCGCCATTGCGCTGACTTTGTTCTCGGCGTTTCCAGTGTTCGCTGACTTTTCGGCGTCCATCAAGTCGTTCGCCTTGGCCAACCTGATGCCAGAGACCGGCGGTAAGCTGATCACCCGGTACATGGAGCAGTTCGCCGAGAGCGCGACACGGCTGACGGCTTTCGGCATTCTGTTCCTCGGTGCGGTGGCGATGCTGCTGATGCACACCATCGAAGACGCCTTCAACGTGATCTGGCGGGTGTCGCGGCCACGGGCGTTGACCCAGCGCGTGCTGATCTACTGGGCGGTGCTGACGCTGGGGCCATTGCTGGTGGGCGGCAGCCTGTCGGCGACTTCCTGGCTGGTGGGTCTGTCGTCCGGCTATGCCAAGGAAGCCCCGCTTTTTGGAGTGGCCGTACTCAAGGTGGTGCCGGTGCTGCTCACCACGCTGGCCTACACCCTGCTGTTCCTGGTGGTGCCGAACCGGCATGTGAAGTTTCGCCATGCCTTTATCGGCGGCGTGGTGTCGTCGGTGGCGTTCGAGACCATGAGTCGGGTGTTCGCTGTTTACATTACCAGTTTCCCGACCTACAAGCTGGTCTATGGCGCGTTTGCCAGCATCCCGATTTTCCTGCTGTGGATCTACTTTTCCTGGATGACCACGCTGATCGGCGCGTTGATTACTTCCGTGCTGCCACACTGGCGCAACAAGGTGGATGGGGCGCTCACTCCGGTGGCGCAGGTGTATTACGCCCTGCGCATCTTGCGGGGCATGTCGGAAGGGATGGCGACCGGAACCATCCACACTCTGCCCGGACTGGCCGGACGGTTGCATGTCAGCTTTGAAAACTTGGAGGTGTTGCTGGACCGGCTGGTGAAGCTCGGCATGGTGCGCAAGCTGGCGGCCAACGGTTGGGTGATGGTGCGCGATGCGGAACATATCGAGGTGAGTGAACTCTATGGTGCGTTCTTGTTCAAAATGCCGAAGCTGCGTGCGGTGGATGAGGATGAGGTGATCCTGGGATGGATGGACAGGGTGGCGCAGCAGTGCGAGACCGATACGGCGGTGACGCTCAAGGAATTGTTTGCACGTTGGCCGCAAGAAGCGAAGGAAACGAAATGATCAAGTTGTGGTTGGTGGTGATGGCGGTTGCCCTGGGTGGATGCCGGGCGGTGAGCGCGGGGGTAGATGTGGCGGCGACTGCCGTGCATGTCGGGGCAACGGCGGTGAGCGTGGGTGCAAGTGCTGCAGGTGCTGCGGTCAATGTCGCCAGCGCCGGGGTGGCCGTGACCACGACGGCGGTCAAAGCGGGCGCCGCCGTCGGCGGCGCCGTAATCGATGCGGCCTCGTCGAATCCAAAGTAGGGGTTTCTCCGTGATCCGTTTCAGGTGAGCGCCTGTCCAATGGCGGATAGAATGTTCCCCGTCAACACTCCTTGAAGGCAGGCCGTTCGCACCCCTTAACCTTTGCGAACGGCCATTTTTTTGCCGAATTCGATCAGTGGGTTGCTCCAAGAACCGGTTGACCCGCCAGCCTTTTCCCGTATAATCCGCGCTCCCGCGAAACGCCCCTGCGGCTTTCACGGGAATTCCCTTGCTCCACCGCAGTTGCGGGGGGCTTTAATCCACAAGGAGATGTAATGCGTCACTACGAAATCGTATTTATCGTGCATCCCGATCAGAGCGAGCAAGTGCCTGCCATGATCGAGCGCTATCGCACGCTGGTCACCGGCAAGGCTGGCCAGATCCACCGCCTGGAAGACTGGGGCCGCCGCCAACTGGCTTACCCGATCCAGAAGATCCACAAGGCACACTACGTGCTGATGAACATCGAAGTTGACCAGGAGACCCTGGACGAGTTGGAACACGCCTTCAAGTTCAACGACGCCGTGCTGCGCCACCTGACCATCAAGACCAAGGCGGCCGTGACCGCGCCTTCGCCGATGATGAAGGAAGAGAAGTCCCGTTCGCTGGCTGGCGACGTGGTTTCCGACGCAGCACCGGCAGCGGCTGCTGCCTGATTGAGTGAGTTGCAACCGGTTCGTCATCTGCGGAGAGATCACCGCGCTCGATGAACTGCGCTACACCCCGGTCGGGCTGGAGCGCGTGGAGCTGAAGATTCAGCACCATTCGACCCAGCAGCAAGCCGGAATGCCGCGACAGGTGCAGTGTGAAGTCACTGCGCTGGCGCTGGGAGAGGTGGCCCGCAAGGTCGCCGGATTCCAGGTCGGGCAAAAGGTGAAAGCGGGCGGATTCATCGCCCAGCGCAGTCTGCGCAGTACGCAACTGGTTTTGCATATCGAAAACATTATTCTGGAATAAGGAGCACCAAATGGCTCGTTTCACCAACAAGAAGGACGACAAGAAGGGCAACTCTTCGCGTCAACTGTTCAAGCGCCGCAAGTTCTGCCGCTTCACCGCCGAGAAGATCGCCGAGGTGGATTACAAGGATGTCAACATCCTGAAGGAATTCATCACCGAGAACGGCAAGCTGATCCCGGCCCGTATCACCGGCACCAAGACCGGCTACCAGCGTCAGCTGAGCACCGCAGTCAAGCGCGCGCGCTTCCTGGCGTTGCTGCCCTACACCGATCTGCACTAAGGAGTCCTGGACATGCAAATCATTCTGATGGAAAAAGTCGTCAACCTGGGTCAACTGGGTGACGTGGTCAAGGTCAAGAACGGCTACGCCCGCAACTTCCTGATCCCCACCGGCAAGGCCAAGCGTGCCACCGCCGCTTCCCTGGCTGAATTCGAAGCCCGTCGCGCCGAACTGCAAGCCGCCGAAGCCGCCAAGCTGGCTGCTGCACAAAGCGTGGGCGAGAAGATGACCGGTCTGGCCGTGACGATCGCGCAGAAGGCTGGCGTGGACGGCAAGCTGTTCGGCTCCGTCACCAACGCCGACATCGCCGACGCGCTGGCTGCTGCGGGTTTCACCGTCGAGAAGTCGCAGGTGCGCATGCCTAACGGCCACCTGAAGCAGATCGGCGAATACACCGTGAGCATCGCGCTGCACACCGACGTGGTGGTGGATGTTGCCGTGACCGTAGCAGGCGAATAATCCTCACCTCTGCGGCATCGAGAAAAGGGCTGGCGACAGCCCTTTTCTCTTTTGCGGAACTTTTTCAGAGAATCCTTATCCGATTGCTCGGGTATGTTGCCCGGATAAGAGAAAGGAATGCATCGTGAAAAAGTATTTCGTGCTGATCAGCCTGACGGTCGCTGAATGGTTTGAAGTCGTGACACATACTGTTCCGCTCTGATACCGGTATAATTCAGTCAAGCAAACCCCGCAACTTGTTTGCGGGGTTTTTGTTTCATGGCCCGTATTGGCCGAACTATTGCGACAGGAAAAACCATGAGCATCAAAGCCATCATTTTCGACGTGGACGGCACGCTGGCCGACACCGAGGACGCGCACCGCATTGCCTTCAACAAGGCCTTCGCCGAGAACGGCCTGGACTGGGAGTGGGATGTGGCGCTGTACGACAAGCTGCTAAAAGTGACCGGCGGCAAGGAGCGCATCAAGTACTACGTGTCCGACTTCAACACCGGCTACGTCAAGCCGGAGAACTTCGACGACTTCGTCAAGCACCTGCATCTGACCAAGACCAAGCACTACGTGGGCATGCTGGCGGCTGGGCAGATCCCACTGCGTCCCGGCATCAAGCAACTAATCGAGGAAGCGCATGTGGCGGGCATCACCCTGGCCATCGCCACCACCACCTCGCCGGAGAACGTCGCCGGGTTGCTTGGCGTGACGCTGGGCAAGGACTGGGAGAAGTACTTCGCCGCCAACGGCTGTGGCGACATCGTCCCCGCCAAGAAGCCCGCACCGGACATCTACCTGTGGGTGCTGGACAAGCTCGGCCTGAAGGCCGACGAGTGCATCGCGCTGGAAGATTCCTACAACGGCCTGCGTTCTGCGATGGCGGCGGGCATCAAAACCTACGTCACCACCAACCCCTACACCCATCGCCACGACTTCGATGGTGCCGCTGGGATCTTCGACGACCTGAGCAACCTCGGCGAATTCTACCGCCAGGCCGGATTGCCGCTGCCCAAACGCTGAAATTCTGCTAGGATGCACCCGCCGTGGGGGTGTAGCTCAGTTGGGAGAGCGTCTGGTTCGCAATCAGAAGGTCGTCAGTTCGATCCTGATCACCTCCACCACCGACAAAAAGCCGGACGCGCTCCGGCTTTTTGTTGCCCGCCGCAAGCTCAGTATTGGTGTGGTTTTTCAAACAATCTAAATTTTAGAGGATTCCAGATTCGAGGCTGGAAGAGGTGGCGTGCCGCCGGATTTTCATGCGTTGGCCGAGGGTGGCCAGTTGCTGCGAATCCAGTAGCTTTGCAGCCAGGGGGAGCAGCTGGCCGTTTTCCTGTTCGATGTGCCGCTCGTAGGCGGCGATGAAGGCGTCGGCACTGGCAAGGATCGAATTGCGCCCTTCATGGATGGCGAGCAGTTCGGGATGCAGGGCGCGCCAATGAGATTCCAGCGTCCGGTGCTCTGCGACCAGCTTGTCGATCAAGTGCTGCGCTTTGGCATCCGCCATCAACAGGGGGAATAGGTCGATCTCTTCGTCTTCATGGTGGTGCTGCGCTGCCGTTTCAAAGTAGCGCAGCACCGATGCGGCGGCCTGCCGTGCCGGGGTGTCGCAGCCGTGTTGTGGTAGGTGGGCCTGCAGCTTGCGCAGGGTGTGGCAGCGCGCGGTGATGCGCGCGTGGCAGGCGCGCAGCAGCTCCAGCGGGGCGTCGAAACTGGGTGCTGCATTGGGTAGGAGTTCGAGCGTCATGCCGCGCTTCTATCGGCACTGTAAGGCGCGCTCGGTGGCGCGATGCCGGGCCAGGCGGTACAGTTCCAGCAAATCGTTTTCACTGACATCGATCGCACTGTCCATCCGGGAAAGCGCCCAGCGCATATCTTCGCCGTCGAATTCGGGCGAGGAGGGCGGGGGTGGCGTGGGGCTGGCCGGGTAGCGCCTGCCGGGCAGCAGGTTGTTGATGAACAGCGCTAGCAGCAGTGAGCCAATGACGTTGGCGGCGACCAGCATGGCCGTCCAGGCCAGGCCGGAGTGGTGATATTGGCTGCCGCCCAATACCAGTGTCAGCGCCGTGGCCGCGCCGGGCGGGTGCAGGCTGTCGAGCAGATGCATCAGGAATATCGCCAGCCCGACGGCAACGGCGCCCGCCAGCACGGGGTCGGCGATGGTCAGCCCGCAACACCAGCCTGCGACGGCGGAAAGGCCATGTCCGACCACCAGGTTCCACGGCTGCGCCATCGGACTGTGCGGCACGGCAAACAGCAGCACCGCCGAGGCTGCGATGGAGCCGATCAGCAGGGGCGGTTGCGGGCCATGCGGGAGTTGGGCGACCAGCCAGCCAAGAATGCCGAGGGCAATTCCTCCGGCCAGGCCGCTGCGTAATTTTTCCGGGAAGGGCTGCGACGCCTTGTGGCGGTAGGAGTAGGGCATGGGTCAGTTGGCGGATTGCGGTGGCCGAATCATATTCGCGGAGGTGGTGCGTATCAACCATGCGGCTTGAGGGGCTGACGGGGCGGCCAGGCTTCCGCCGAGCCTCGCTGCCCAACTTTATCCGCGCGCCCGTTCGACCGCCTCCTCCACCCGCTCCACCGCGATGATGCTCATGCCTTCGATCTTGTGTTTGGGCGCGTTGGCCTTGGGGATGATGGCGTGGGTGAAGCCCAGCTTGGCGGCTTCTTTCAGACGTTCTTGGCCGCGTTGAACGGGGCGAACTTCACCGGCCAAGCCCACTTCGCCGAATACCACCAGCTTTTCCGGCAGAGGCCGGTTGCGCAATGACGAAACGATGGCCAGCAGCACGGCCAAGTCGGCGCCGGGTTCGGTGATTTTGACGCCGCCGACGGCATTGATGAACACATCCTGATCGAAGCAGGCGACGCCCGCATGGCGGTGCAGCACGGCCAGCAGCATGGCCAGCCGGTTCTGCTCCAAGCCCAGCGACAAACGGCGCGGGCTGGGCGAGTGTGCTTCGTCGAGCAGCGCCTGCACTTCCACCAGCAGCGGTCGCGTGCCTTCCTGCGTCACCATCACGCAGGAGCCGGGCACTTGTGCGCCGTGCTGGGAGAGGAACAGCGCCGACGGGTTGCTGACTTCGCGCAAGCCCTTTTCGGTCATGGCGAACACACCCAGTTCGTTCACCGCGCCGAAGCGGTTTTTGAAGGCGCGGATCAGGCGGAAGCTGGAATGGGTATCGCCCTCGAAATACAGCACGGTGTCGACGATGTGCTCCAGCACGCGCGGCCCGGCCAGCGCGCCTTCCTTGGTGACGTGGCCGACCAGGATCATGGTCACGCCGCTGCTTTTGGCGATGCGGGTGAGCTGCGCAGCACATTCGCGCACCTGCGCCACCGAGCCGGGGGCGCTCGTCAACTGCTCGGAATACACGGTCTGGATGGAGTCGATCACTGCCACGTCCGGCTTCTCGTGGGCGATGACGGACTGGATTTTCTCCAGTTGAATTTCCGGCAACAGGTGCACGGCACGCGCGTCCAGACCGAGGCGTTTGGCGCGCAGGGCAATCTGCTGGGCGGATTCCTCGCCGCTGACGTAGAGGACTTTCTTCGCCCCGGAAAGATGCGCCAGTGTTTGCAGCAGCAGGGTGGATTTGCCGATGCCGGGGTCGCCGCCGATCAGCACCACGCCGCCTTCCACCAGCCCGCCGCCCAGCACGCGGTCGAATTCGCCGATGCCGGTGGGGGTACGCGACACTTCAGCCGCTTCGACTTCGGCCAGTTTCTGCAACTGGCCGGAAGCGGCCAGCGAACTGAAACGGTTCTTGCCTGCGGCAGGCTGTGTTTCTGCCACCGATTCCACCAGTGTGTTCCACTCGCCGCAATGCGGGCACTGACCCTGCCACTTCGGCGATTGCCCGCCGCATTCGGTGCAGGAATAGGTCGTTTTGGTCTTGGCCATCATCTCTCCTGAATGCCTGCCAAGATAACGCAGGCGGGGAGCACAAGCAACTTGGGCGGGCGGCGGCATAGGGGGAAATCCTAATCCATCATTCTCTTCAGGAAGCGGGAAAACTCCATTACAATGGCCGCCGCGTATGAGCGGCGGTCATTGTTTGTGACCGCATAGTGCGTTTTAACTTCAAAGAAGTCTGATCAACTCTCAGGGAGAATGAATTATGTGGCAAAAGAAGGGTAGCAGCTTGGTTTTTGCCGCCGTGATGGCGGCCTGTTCCGGCTCTGTGCTGGCGAACGAGCATGGACATGGCGAGCACGGTTCCGGCGAGGTTTGCACCGGTTTTGGTCCGCAGACTCCGCGCGATATCGACAGCAAGCACGGCGAGAACAAGGTGACGTTCTCCCCGGCGCCGGCCTACACCCAGATGAACCTGTGCAACATCCACTTCCACAAGAGCGCCGAGCACAAGGCCAAGGCCTACTCCGTGGGCGGTGAGCTGGATGAGCACGGCAATGCCGCCGGCTACCAGTGCAACATCGCGTCCAAGCTGAGCGCTGCCGAAATGGCCGCGACCGCTGCGCCGGTTTGCGAAGGCGAACACGGCGGTCTGAAGCCGGGCGACACCATCGAAGTGCACTGGGTGCATACCTCTACTCCCACCAGCAAGCCGGGCCCGAACGGTCTGGGCGACTGCCTGGGCGATGGCGTGAAGAACCCCGATCTGCGCGTGGAAGCCCAGGTGTTCGTGCTGGTGAACGACGCGAAGGCGACGGACTTCACCAAGCTGGGTTCCGTCAAGGAAGTGAATGGCTTCCAGCAGGCTGGTGGCATCCCCAGCAACACTGGCAAGCCGGTGCTGTTCGCCGGTTCCACCACCGGCCCGTCCTGGAACGACCAGAAGTGCTCGCCGATGGCTGTGACCTGGAGCGTGCGTCCGAACTGCGCCAAGCTGGACATCAATTCCCTGGCCAAGTGGTGCGAATCCACCAACATGACCAAGGACAAGCATGCCCACGGCGTGCGCAAGCTGGTGACCGTTCCGGCCTTGCTGTCGAACATCAAGTAAGCTGACTCGCTCGCTTGAAAAAACGCCTCCCTCGGGAGGCGTTTTGTTTTGTGGAGGGAAGGGCGCGCGGCCCTTCGGAGGAGGGGTTACTGCTTGGCGTCGGCGGCGAGCTTGCGCACTTCGTCCACCAGCATCTCCACCGGAACCGCGCCCGGCAGAATCTTCACTGCGCCGTTGTCGTTATTGCGCAGCACGACGTAAGGCGTACCGGTTGCGCCCGCTTCGGCGCTGGCGTTGAACTCCGCTTCCAGGCGCTTCATCGTGGCCGGATCCTGCTGGCAGGTCTTCAGCTTGGCCATGTCCTGCACGCCGGAGGATTTCAGCAGCTTGTCCATCACGGCCTTGGCGGGCTTGGCCTTGCTGTCGGGAATGCCGCGACCGTTGCCCTGGGTGGCGGCCAGGTAGCCGTTGAAGAAGGCGTAGTAGCCCTTGGCTCCGGCCTGGTCGGCCACGCACAGCGCAGCGATGGAGGCATCGATGGCGGGCTGGCCGTGGAAATCCAACGGGAACAGGCGGATGGCGGCATTGGCCAGACCGCCGGACTGATCGACGGCCTTTTCCGGCGCACCGGCGAAGCGCTGGCAGTAGGGGCATTCCGGGTCGGACATGACGATGATGCTGACCTTGGCGTGCTCCGGGCCGTAGGTGCGGTCGGTCGTTCCCAGGGGGTGGATCTTTTGGGCGGCTTCTTGGCGGGCGGCTTCCTGCGCCTTGGCTTCGTCTTCGCGCTGTTGTTTTTCCCGCGCGATACGGCGCTCGATGGCGCGATCCAGAGCGGCGTCCAGCTTGCCGCTGGACTCCAGTTTCTCCAGCAGGGCGTCTTCCGGGGTTAGCGCCAGCGCAGGGGGGGCGGCCAATCCGGCGAGCAGTAGGGCGACCAGTGTTTTGTTCATGTCGAGTCCAGAGTGTTTGAGGGTGCGGCATTATGCCAGCAATCGATGGCGTCGTTTTGTGCGGTGTCGGCTCGAAAACGCTGCAAGACATGGGACTTCGCGCTAACATGGCGCATAGTTTTTGGTGGCGACTGCGTCGAGTGGCGCGGTCGGGATAATTCAAGAGGAGGGCATCATGAGCGAATTGACGAACGAAGCAATCACCCAGGAAGCGACCGCTACCGTTGAAGAGGCCAAGGATATTCGCACCCGGGTGCGCGACCTCACGCTGAGCGCGATTCGCCAGCGTCACCTGGAGGCTGGCGAGGTGCGCGAAATCGTGCGTGCACTGATGACCGGGATTAATTTCGGTCTGGAAAAGAAGGCCGAAGACTCCAAGGTAGCCATGTCGGAGGCTTTTGCCGGGTTGGACGATGCCTTGCAGAAATCCGCCGAGGCGACTCATCTGGCCTTGCAGCAGCTTTCGGATCGCGGCAAAGAGTTCAGCGACATCGATCTGACCATTGCCATTGAGAATATGAAGCAGACCGAGAAGGATTTCCTGACGGTGGTAAGTGAAGTGGCTGCTGCGGCCAGTGATCGTGTCAAGACTGACTGGCAGGAATTGGTGACTCATGCCACCCGCACCGGAACCGACACCGGTCGCCAGGTGGCCGATACCCTGAACGTGTTCTCGCATCGCATGGCGGAGGTGGCTGTGGATGTGAGAACGGTGGGCGGCGGCGCGGCGCGGCAGCTGAGTTCCCGTTTCGTCCAGGTGGCAAGCGGCATTCTGGCCGGTGTGACGGAAGCGATCCGCGACAAGAAACAGTAATCCATGCTGCTCGAAGCGATGAGCGCGATGCGCGATCTGCCGCGTTTGCGCGAAATCACCGCCGTGATGTTCCATTACGGTTTCGGCGACGTCATGCGCCGGATCGGGGTGGTTTCATTGCTGGAGCGGGCAGGGCAGATACTGCACCGCCCGGCTCCGGTGGATGAACGGATCGAGCTTTCCACGCCGCAGCGCATCCGCCTGGCGATGGAGGAATTGGGACCGACCTTCGTCAAGCTCGGGCAGGTAATGGCGACCCGGGTGGACATTTTCCCGCCGGACTGGATCGCCGAATTCGAGAAATTGCAAAGCAGCGTCCCGCCAGTGCCATTCGAACAACTGGCGCCGGAACTGGAGCGTGCATTGGGTGCTTCGCCTTTCGAGCTGTTCCAGGAGTTGGAGACGACACCTTGTGGTTCGGCCTCCATCGCTCAGGTGCATCGCGCCAAACTCCCGGATGGGTCGGCCGTGGTGCTCAAGATCAGACGCCCGGGCATCGAGGCCAAGATTGAGGCTGATCTGCGTATCCTGCAGCACATGGCCGCATTGCTCGAACTGGAGATTCCGGAGGCACGCCATTTTCAGCCGGTGCAACTGGTCAAGGAATTTGGCCGCTCGTTGCAGCGGGAACTCGATCTGGCCCAGGAGGCCAGCGCTCAGGAGCGTTTCTCAAAGAACTTTGCGGGCGACCCGGACATCGTCATTCCCCAGATTTACTGGCAATGGACCCGCCAGGCGGTGAATGTTCAGCAATATATCGAGGGGGTGCGCGGGAACGATCTGGCGGCGGTCGACGCGGCGGGGCTGGATCGACCGCTGCTGGCGCGGCGCGGCTCCGATGCCGTACTCAAGATGATTCTGCTCGACGGCTATTTCCATGCCGACCCGCATCCTGGCAACGTGTTCTATTTACCCGGTAATCGCATTGCCATGCTGGATTTCGGCATGGTCGGGCGGCTTACCGACATGCGCCGCAAGCAGATCGTCGACATGCTCTCGGCGCTGGTGAATCGGGACGAGCAGTTGCTGCTGGACGTGCTGCTCGACTGGACGGACAACAGCGACATCGACGAGGCGCGCCTGGTGTTCGATGTCAACGAGCTGATCTTCAATTACGAATATGTCCCGTTGAGCGACATCCGGTTGTCGGCGGTGCTGGGTGACATCACCGCCATCATGCGCGAGCACCACATCGTGTTGCCGTCCGACCTGGTGCTGCTGTTCAAGGCGCTGATTACCCTCGAAGGTTTGGGCAGTCAGCTCGATCCCAATTTACGCATGGCCGATCAGGTCGAGCCTTTCCTCAAAATTGCGATCGCCAACCGCTATCGCCCGGATGTGCTGGTGCGACGCGGCAAGCGCAGCATCCACGATGTGCTGTCCGTTCTCGGCGGGCTGCCGCGTGATGTGGCGCGCTTGCTCAAGGAGGCGCGGCGTGGGCGGGTCAAGATCGACCTCGATATCAAACGACTCGATCATTTCGGTCACCAGATCGACCACAGCGCCAACCGTCTGACCATGGGGGTGTTGACGGCGGCTCTGTTCATCGGCTCGTCCATCGTCATGACCGTCGATGCGGGCCCAACCCTGTTCGGCCTGTCGCTGTTCGGTGTGCTCGGCTACCTGATCGCCTTCCTCAACAGCGTCGTAATCGTGATGTCGATCTGGCGCTCGAATCGGGAGTAGCCGGGTTTATGCCCCTCTTGCTTTTGTGGTAGCATCGACCCACATAAGGGGAGCGTTGAAATATAACTATTACTACATGAGTATGGGAACTGTGCTTACACTTTCGTTTAGCGGGTTGCCTGACAACGACCAATTGGTGCTGTCGGCGTTGTTCACCCTGGCCGAGGGACAGCTCTCGGCCAAGTGGCACTTGAATAGTAGTTCGCAGGCGGATGCGGTATTGATGGCCAATGCTGAAGGGGCCAGTTTGCTGCTGATGCGACCGGGGAAGAGCTTGGACATCAACCCGGATCTGCTGCGGCTGCGGCGTCCGTTCCAGCACATGGACTTCGTCAAGGCGTTGAATGCGGCAGCCAGCGCTCTGGTGAGCAGCGGAGTCAATGCACATGGCAGTCTGGCGTCTTCGCTGGTGCAGCTTCGCAATGACTTGGCGCACAGCGAGGCGGTGTGGAGTCTTGGGCTGCCGGAATCCAAGGATCGTTTGTGGGTGTGCACCAAGCAAAACGGCTACTGGCTGGATGGCAGCGATAATCTGTTGACCCGGCTGGATCAGGAGATTTCCCATCTGGAGTGGCGGCAAGAGCCGCGCGAGCAGTTGCAGCGTCTCAAAGAGGAGCGCGAGATGCAGCCGCTGTTCAGGTTGTACTGGATCAGCGGCATGCTGTCCGGACGTGGCAAGTTACTGCCGTGGCTGAATTCTGCGACGGCTTGGCATCTCAAGACCTGGCCCAGTTTCTTCAAACTCCCCCATTACCCCACTTTCCCGCGCATGGCCGCTGCCGCCATGAAGAAGCCGATGACGTTGGATGAACTGATCGCCTTTTGTGGCGGGAATCGTTCCGCCGCTATCGAATTCGTCAATGCCAGCGTGATGGCAGAATTCCTGGCGGATTCCAGCGCCAGCGGTGTCGCCAAGGCGACAGCTGCATCAGCGTCTGCCAAGCCGGCAGCCAAAGAGGGTCTGATCGCCCGTATCCGTCGCAAACTCGGATTGCTATGAGCAGCGAACACAAGATCATCTTCGCCGGACCGACAGGCGCGGGCAAAACGACCGCCATCTCGCAGATCTCCGAGCGCCCGCCGGTCAGCACCGACGTGGCGAACTCCGATTTGCGCTACAGCAAGGCGACCACTACCGTGGCGATCGACTTCGGCGAACTGGCACTGGATGGCGGCGAGAAGCTGCGTCTGTACGGTGTGCCTGGGCAGCACCGTTTCTCGTTTATCTGGGAGATCGCCTCGCGCGGCGCGCTGGGCGTCATCCTGATTGCCGACAACACCTTGCCTGATCCGATGAAAGAGTTGGAGTTCTATCTCAACGGCTTCGACGATTTCGTCAAACGCGGCGCAGCGGTGGTGGTGGTCAACCGGTTGGAGACCCACCCCTATCCGGCGGAAGAGGATTATGTGAAGATGCTGATGGATCGTGGCACGCCCCTGCCGGTGATGGCCTGTGATCCACGCAAGAAAGACGATGTATTGACCGTGCTGGATGTGCTGCTCACGGTCTGTTAAGGAGTACGGAGATGCATGACGATTCATTGCGCGTGTGGCGCGAAAGTCCGGTTTTCAAGGCGGTGTGCCGAGCCGAGATGGATGAATTGCGCGCCAACACGTCCAGCGTGCAGGCCGCTATCATCGCTACGGCGGACGGTTTCGACGTGGCCGACGTGTGCGCCGACAAGCGCTATTCCCCTGCTCGCCTGTCGGCGATGGCCAGCAGCATGATGGCGCTGGCGGGCGCCGTCGCCAAGGAGGCCGACTATCCCGATTGCGGCAGCCTGATCGTGGAAAGCTCCGGCGGCAAGACTATCATGATGAGCTTGCCCGGCACCGATGGGCGTCTGGTGCTGCTCATCATTGCCGACAACAGCACACCGTTCGGCATGTTGCTGATGAACGGTCGCCAGTGCGCGCACCGTATCCAGAAGCGGCTCAACCTCACCACCGATCACACATCCTGATTCATCGTCCAAGGAGTAACCATGTCTGACCTCAACGGAGTCTGTCAACGCCTGCTCAAGCAAGTCAGTGGCTGCATGGGGGTCGGCGTGGTCGAAATGGAATCCGGCCTGCTCATCGCCGTGGCGCACAATGTTTCCTATCTGGACGAATACTTTGTCGAGTCGGCGGCAGCAGCAGCGGTGGACATGTTCCGTGGTCGTACGGTCACGACCATCGAGAGGCTGCTGTCCGAACAGCGCGGCGAAGAGGTGGGCAACCTGATCAACGAAGTCCAGATCAGCACGGATAGCACCTACATCTTCATGTCGCCCGTCCCGGGTAAGCCCAACATGCTGGTGGTGATGGTCACCGCGCGCAAGACCAACCTCGGTATGGGCTGGGTGGCGCTGCGCAGCGCGCTGGCCGAGATCGCGCCGCATTGCCCCTGATTTGACGTGAGCAGCGGCACGCTCTACCTCGTCCCCAACACCCTCGGGGACGCGGCTTTGCCTGCGGCTGTCCTGGCCGAATCCACGTTGCAGACCATCCGGCGGCTTGACTACTTTGTGGTCGAGCACGCCAAGTCCGCCCGCCGTTTCCTGTCCCAGATCCAGACCGAAAAACCGCTCCAGCAGATCGAAATGGTCGAGCTGAGCGAGCACACGGCGGCGGTCGAATTGCCCAAGCTGCTGGCCCCCCTGCTGGCCGGGCGCGACGGCGGCATCCTGTCCGAGGCGGGTTGCCCCGGTGTAGCCGATCCCGGTGCTGAACTGGTGGCGCTGGCGCATCGCCACGGCGTGCGCGTCGCGCCGCTGGTTGGCCCGTCGTCCATCCTGCTGGCGCTGATGGCTTCCGGCATGAACGGCCAGGGCTTCGCCTTTCGCGGCTATCTACCGGTGGAGGAGGGGGCGCGGCAGAAAGCCCTTGCCACGCTGGAAGGCGAATCGGCGCGCAACAAGCAGACCCAGATCTTTATCGAGACGCCTTACCGTAATCAGAAGATGCTGGCCGCCCTGTTGGCGCACTGCCGCCCCGGCACGCGCATCGGCGTGGCGGTGGATCTGACCCTGGCAACGGAGTGGATCGCCACGCGCAGCGTGGCGGAATGGAAGAAGAGTCCGCCGCCCGACCTCAACAAGCGGCCCTGCATCTTCTTGTTGCAGAGCTAACGGGTCGTTGCAAAACATAGCGAATGAGATACGACGAAATTTTCATGCGCGAGGCGCTGGCGCTGGCGCGGCAAGCCGGGGAATTGGGCGAGGTGCCGGTGGGCGCGGTGGTGGTGCAGGGCGGCGAGGTCGTCGGGCGCGGCTTCAATGCGCCGATCTCGCGCCACGATCCGTCTGCTCATGCCGAGATGGTGGCGCTGCGCGATGCGGCGCAGCGGCTGGGTAACTACCGCCTGCCGGGCTGTGATCTCTACGTCACGCTGGAACCTTGCACCATGTGTTGCGGCGCGATTTTTCATGCCCGCATCGCCCGCGTGGTTTTCGGCGCGCGCGACCCGAAGACCGGCGCGGCGGGCAGCGCGCTCGACCTGTTCAGTCTAGCGCAGATCAATCACCATGCCACGGTCGAGGGCGGCGTGCTGGCCGACGAATGCGGTGCGTTGCTGAGCGGATTTTTCGCCGCCCGTCGCGCTGCGCAGAGGGGCGCATGAACATCCGCATCCACATTCCGAGTCAGACGCTGGAACTCTACGGCGACGACGGCGCGTTGCTGCGCCGCTACCCGGTGTCCACCGCCGCCAACGGGGTGGGCGAGGAGAGTGGCAGCTTCTGCACCCCGCGCGGGCGGCACGTCGTCCGCGCCAAGATAGGCGATGGTCAGCCGGTCAACACGGTGTTTGTGCGGCGGCGTCCTACCGGGGAGATCTACACTCCGGAACTGGGCGCAGCCCATTCCCGCCGCGACTGGATCCTCACCCGCATCCTCTGGCTGGGCGGCTGCGAGCCGGGCTACAACCGCTTCGGCTCCTGCGACACCCAGCGCCGCTACGTCTACATCCACGGTACGCCGGACGCGACCGAGCTGGGTCGCCCCGGCTCGCACGGCTGCGTGCGGATGCGCAATGCCGATCTGATCGAGTTGTTTGATTCCGTTCCCGTCGGAACGCCCGTCACCATCATTGCCTGAGGAGATTGCCATGCCGAACGCTTTTACCGTGTCGTTGGTGTGGTGGAAAGATGCGGAACCGCTGCTGCGTTCGGTGCGCGAGGCGGTGTTCATCCACGAGCAGGGTGTGCCGGTGGAGCTGGAATGGGACGATCTCGACGCTGCCTGCCGCCACGCGCTGGCGCTGAGTCTGGGCGGCGAGGCCATCGGTTGTGGCCGCATCATGCCGGATGGTCATCTGGGGCGGCTTTCCGTGCTGCGCGATTGGCGCCATCGCCGCGTCGGCAGCGCGCTGCTGCAAGCCCTGTTGAGCGATGCCCGCCAGCGGCATCTGCCGCAGGTGTGGCTGGATGCACAGATTCAGGCGCTGCCGTTTTACCGCAAGTTCGATTTTGTCGAGGAGGGCGAGAATTTCATGGACGCGGGCATTCCGCATCGGCGGATGCGCCTGCGGTTGTAGCAAGAAAAAACGCCGACGATCAGTCGGCGTTTTGGGGAGGAGCGGTGCTTATTTCAGCGCATCGGTCAGGTGCGGCTGGATGACTTTCAGCATCTGCTCGTGGATCAGCGGGCTGCCCGCGCAGATATGGCCGCTCTTCAGGTAGCCGTCGCTGCCGGAGAGATCGCTTACCATGCCGCCCGCCTCGGTGATTAGCAGGCAACCGGCGGCGATGTCCCAGGGTTTCAGGCCGGTCTCGTAGAAACCATCGAAGCGTCCGGCGGCCGTCCAGGCCAGATCCAGTGAAGCCGCGCCGGGGCGGCGCAGGCCGGAGGTTTTGTGCATCAGGTCGCGGAAGATGCCGAAGTAGGCGTCTTCATGTTCGAAACGGGTGTAGGGGAAGCCGGTGCCGATCAGCGCATCGGCCAGATTCACGCGCTTGCTGACGCGGATGCGGCGGTCGTTGAGGAAGGCGCCGCGACCACGGGTGGCGGTGAACAGGTCGTTCTTGGTCGGATCGTAGATCACCGCCTGGGTCAGCACGCCGTGGTGCATCAGGGCGATGGAGACGGCGTATTGCGGTACGCCGTGCAGGAAATTGGTGGTGCCGTCCAGCGGGTCGATGATCCAGACATACTCCGACTCGCCTTGGGTGCCGCTCTCTTCTGCTAGAATCGCGTGCCCCGGATACGCCTCCAGCAGGGTCTCGATGATGGTCTGCTCAGCGGCGCGATCCACCTCGCTGACGTAATCGGAATGCGACTTCTTGGTGACGGTGAGGTGGTCGATTTTGTCGGCGGCGCGGTGGATCAGGTTGCCGGCGCGGCGGGCGGCCTTCACCGCGGTGTTGAGCATGGGATGCATGGAAACTTTCGGTCGATGTTGCGTAGGGCGCGCATTTTACCGCATAAACAGCAGGGTGCGTTTTGGATAGAGTGGATGTGTTGAATAATGTGCGCGTGGTGCTGAGCCACGCCAGCCATCCCGGCAACATCGGTGCGGCGGCGCGGGCGATGAAGACCATGGGTTTGAGTCGGCTGGTGCTGATCAATCCCAAGCATTTCCCCGATGCGCAGGCGACGGCGATGGCGGCGGGGGCGGACGATATTCTGGCGCAGGCGGTGGTGTGCGCCTCGCTGGAGGAGGCGCTGCAAGGCTGCGTGCTGGTGGCGGGGATGTCGGCGCGGGTGCGCGACATTTCGCAGGAAGTGTTGCCGCCGCGCGAAGCTGCGGGCTTGCTGGCGCAGCAGGCGGGCGGCCATCCGGTGGCGCTGCTGTTCGGCACCGAGATGTCCGGGCTGACCAACGAGGAAGCGGCGCGCTGCCAGATCATGGTGCGCATTCCTAGTAATCCGGATTACAGCTCCCTCAATCTTGCAGCTGCAGTGCAGTTGCTGAGTTACGAGATGCGGCTGGCAGCGGGGCAGGGTGACTGCGGTGCGCCGCCGTTGCAGCCTGCTCCGGTGGAGCAGGTGGAGCGCCTGTTTGAGCACATGGAGAGTACGCTGGTCGAGATCGGCTTTCTCAACAACAAGCATCCGACCAAGCTGATGCACAAGCTGCGCCGATTGTATGCGCGGGCGCGGTTGGAGCAGGAAGAGATCAACATTCTGCGCGGCATCCTCACGGTGTCGCTGGAATACCACGCAAAGAAGGCCGCACAGGCGGCGGAGAAATGATGTTCAAGGCCATACGGGAAGATATCGCCAGCGTGTTCGAGCGCGATCCGGCAGCGCGCAGCACCTTCGAGGTGCTGACCTGCTATCCGGGCTTCCATGCGCGGCTGTTCCACAGGCTGGCGAACAAGTTGTGGCACGCGGGCTTCAAGTGGCTGGCGCGCTTCCTGTCGCATTCGGCTCGCTGGCTGACCGGCATCGAGATTCATCCGGGCGCGACCATCGGTCGGCGCTTCTTCATCGATCACGGCATGGGTGTGGTGATCGGCGAGACGGCGGAGATCGGCGACGACGTCACCCTGTATCACGGCGTCACCCTGGGCGGCACCTCCTGGAAGGAGGGTAAGCGGCACCCCACTCTGGGGGATGGCGTGGTGGTGGGCGCGGGGGCGAAGATACTCGGACCTATCGTCATCGGCGCGGGAGCGAAGGTCGGCTCCAATGCGGTGGTGGTGAAGGATGTTCCGGCCGGGGCGACGGCGGTGGGCATCCCGGCGCGCATCCTTGACGAGGCGCGCGATGCCGGGAAGCACTTCAATCCCTACGGCATTGGCAATGACCAGAACGATCCGATATCCAAGGCCATTCACGGTTTGCTGGGGCACAGCGAGGTGGTGGACAAGCGCATCGAACTGATCCTGCAACACCTGGAGCAACTGGGGGTGAAGGTGGACGAGGAGCGCGCCACCGCCGACAAATTTGACCCCAATCATCTGAATAAGATTGTTGACTAAAGAACTTGGTTACTCTATCCTTCACCCTGCGATACGAATGGTTTCTTTTTCCAACGATAGGCAGGCAAAAGGAGGGGCGAAATGAGGCTTACGACCAAGGGGCGTTTTGCGGTGACGGCGATGGTGGATCTGGCGTCGCGTGGCGGTTATGCGCCGGTCACGCTGGCGGGAATCAGCGAGCGACAGCAGATTTCGCTGTCTTATCTGGAGCAGCTGTTCGGCAAGCTCCGTCGCGCTGGCATCGTGGAAAGTGTGCGCGGGCCGGGAGGCGGTTACTGCATGGCGCGTCCGAGCGCCGAGGTGACGGTGGCCGATATCATCACGGCCGTGGACGAGTCGGTTGAGGCTACCCAGTGCGGCGGCGAAGGCGATTGCCGCGACGGTAAGCCCTGTTTGACGCATGACCTGTGGATGGGGTTGAACAAGACCATTTACGATTATCTTGGGCAAGTGAGCCTGCAGCAGCTGGTGGATAAACATCGTACTGATGGCCTGAATGGCGTGCCGGTGGCTATGGTGCGTAGCAAATCTGCAACTGCCCCTGCTGCCTGATCCGGAGTTTCTGCATGACCTTGCATTTCCCGATCTATCTCGACTATTCCGCGACGACCCCGGTCGATCCGCGCGTGGCCGAGAAGATGATTCCCTATCTGGTTGAAAAGTTCGGCAATCCCGCTTCGCGTTCCCACGCCTACGGCTGGGAGGCGGAGCAGGCAGTGGAGCAGGCGCGCGAGCAGGTGGCGGCGCTGGTCAATTGCGACCCGAAGGAGATCGTCTGGACTTCCGGCGCGACCGAGTCCAACAATCTCGCCATCAAGGGCGCGGCCAATTTCTACGGCGCGACCAAGGGCAAGCATCTCATCACCGTCAGCACCGAGCACAAGGCGGTGCTGGACACTGTGCGCGAGCTGGAGCGCCAGGGTTTTGCCGCCACTTACCTCGATCCAGAAACGGATGGGCTGGTGGCGCTGGACAAGCTGGCGGCGGCGATCCGCCCGGATACCGTGCTGGTGTCGGTGATGCTGGTCAACAACGAGATCGGCGTGATTCAGGACATCGAAGCCATTGGCCGCTTATGCCGCGAGCGTGGCGTGCTGTTCCATGTGGACGCTGCCCAAGCCACCGGCAAGGTGGCGATCGACCTGGCGAAGCTGCCGGTGGATCTGATGAGCTTTTCCGCCCACAAAACTTATGGTCCCAAGGGCATCGGCGCGCTGTACGTGCGCCGCAAGCCGCGCGTGCGGCTGGAAGCGCAGATGCACGGCGGCGGCCATGAGCGCGGGATGCGCTCCGGCACGCTGGCGACGCACCAGATCGTCGGCATGGGCGAAGCTTTCCGCCTTGCCCGCGAAGAGATGGACGCTGAAAACGCACGCATCCGCCAGTTGCGCGACCGGCTGTGGGCGGGTATCTCCAGCATGGAGGAAGTCCATCTCAACGGCAGCCTGGAGCAGCGCGTGCCGCACAACCTCAACGTCAGCTTCAATTTCGTCGAAGGCGAATCGTTGATGATGGCGGTGAAGGACATCGCGGTGTCCTCCGGCTCGGCCTGCACCTCGGCCAGTCTGGAGCCGTCCTATGTACTGCGCGCCTTGGGCCGCAGCGACGAACTGGCGCACAGCTCCATCCGCTTTTCCATTGGCCGCTTCACCACCGAGGAAGAAGTCGACTACGCGGTGGAACTGTTGAAGAACAAGATTTCCAAATTGCGTGAACTCTCCCCGCTGTGGGAGATGTATCAGGATGGCATCGACCTGAACACCGTGCAGTGGGCGGCACACTAGAGGCAGTTGGTAGGCGTAAGTTGGTAGTTGAAGTCGGTTCAACTTACGTCTAACAGCTTACGTCTTACGACGGCGACTGAAAGGAGCGCAATGGCTTACAGCGAAAAACTACTGGATCACTACGAGAACCCTCGCAACGTGGGTTCCTTCGGCAAGGGCGACGGCGGCGTGGGCACCGGGATGGTGGGCGCGCCAGCGTGCGGCGATGTGATGAAGTTGCAGATCAAGGTGAACGAGGCGGGCGTGATCGAGGATGCCAAGTTCAAGACCTACGGCTGCGGCTCGGCCATCGCTTCCAGTTCGCTGGTCACCGAATGGGTCAAGGGCAAGACGCTGGATCAGGCGCTGGAGATCAAGAACACGGCGATTGCCGAGGAACTGGCGCTGCCGCCGGTGAAGATCCATTGCTCCATCCTGGCCGAAGATGCGATCAAGGCCGCCGTGGCCGACTACCGCACCAAGCATGGCGCGGTGACCGAGACCGATGCCTGCAAGGGCAGTTGCTGAGAGGACGATCATGGCTGTTTCGATGACTGAAAATGCGGCTCGCCACGTGCAGAACTTTCTGGCCAAGCGCGGCAAGGGCGTCGGCCTGCGGCTGGGCGTGCGCACCAGCGGCTGCTCCGGCATGGCCTACAAGCTGGAGTTTGCCGACGAGATTGGCGGTGATGACCTGACCTACGATAGCCACGGCGTCACCCTGATCGTCGATCCCAAGAGCCTGCCCTACATCGACGGTATGGTGCTGGACTATACTCGCGAAGGGCTGAACGAGGGTTTCAAATTCGACAATCCCAATGTGAAAGATCAGTGCGGCTGCGGCGAGAGTTTTAAAGTGTGATGAGCGCATTGCCGCCCGATTTCGCGCAGGATTTCTTCGGGCTGTTCGGCCTTCCGGCCCGATTCCAGCTTGACGGCGCGCAGCTCGACGCCCAGTATCGCGCCTTGCAGGCGCAGGTGCATCCCGACAAATTCAGCCACCTTTCCGAAACCGAGCGCCGCCTTGCCATGCAGTGGGCCACCCGCGTCAACGAGGCCTACCAGACCCTGCGCAAACCGATCAGCCGCGCCCGCTACCTGCTTGCCCTGCGCGGGGTGGATACCCAGGAAGAGACTAACACCGCCATGCCGGTGGATTTCCTGATGGCGCAGATGGAATGGCGCGAGGCGGTGGAAGAGGCGAAGCAGGCCGCCGATGCCGATGCGCTGGCCGAACTGGAGCGCCGCCTCCAGCACGAGATGCGCGACTTTCACCAGCAACTCGCCCTGCAACTCGACGACGAAAACCACTACAATCCCGCCGCCGCAGCCGGAACGGTGCGCAAACTCCGGTTCATGGAAAAACTGGCGGAGGAAATCGCCTCCGCGTTTGATGAGATAGATACTTGAAGGCAGTTTGGAGACGTAAGACGTAAGACGTAAGTTATGGCACCGCGCCAACTTACGTCTTACGGCTTACGGCTTACGACTAAGAACTCGAATGGCCCTACTGCAAATCTCCGAACCCGGTCTCTCCACCTTGCCGCACCAGCACCGGCTGGCGGTGGGGATTGATCTGGGGACTACCAATTCCCTCGTCGCCACGGTGCGCAATGGCCTCAGCGTGGTGTTGAACGACGAGCAGGGCCGGGCGCTGCTGCCGTCCGTGGTGCGCTATCTGGCCGATGGCAGTGTGCAGGTCGGTGATGCTGCCCAAGCCGCGCAGAACACCGATTCGTCGAATACCATCGTCTCGGCCAAGCGCTTCATGGGGCGCGGGCTGAAGGACATCGGCGACATCAGCGGTTCGCCGTATCGCTTTGTGGATCTGCCCGGCATGGTGCAGTTGCGCACGGTGGCCGGTGTGAAGAGCCCGGTGGAAGTGTCTGCCGAAATTCTGAAACAGCTGCGCTCCCGCGCCGAGGCCTCGCTGGGCGGCGAGTTGGTTGGCGCGGTCATCACCGTCCCCGCTTATTTCGACGACGCGCAGCGCCAGGCCACCAAGGACGCGGCGCGGCTGGCTGGGCTGAACGTGCTGCGCCTGCTCAACGAACCGACCGCCGCCGCCATCGCCTACGGGCTGGACAACGCCAGCGAGGGCGTCTATGCGGTCTATGACCTGGGCGGCGGCACTTTCGATATTTCCATCCTGCGCCTGTCGCGCGGGGTGTTCGAGGTGCTGGCGGCCAATGGCGATTCCGCGCTGGGTGGTGACGATTTCGACCACCGCATCTATTGCTGGCTGCTGGCGCAGAACAGCCTGCCGCCGTTGGGTGCGCAAGATATTCGTCTGTTGCTGAGCCGCGCCCGCGCCGCCAAGGAAGAACTGACCGAACACGCCGAGACGCGCATCACCGCCGTGCTTTCCACGGGAGAAATCATCGACAACCTGCTGACGCAGCAGGAATTCCATGACCTGTCGCGCAATCTGGTGTCGCGCACCCTGCAACCGATGCGCCGCGCCCTGCGCGATGCGCAACTGACGGTGGCCGAGGTCAAGGGCGTGGTGATGGTAGGCGGCGCGACGCGCATGCCGCAGGTGCAGCGCGCCGTGGCGGAATTCTTCGGCCAGACGCCGCTGACCAACCTCGATCCGGACAAGGTGGTGGCGCTGGGCGCAGCGATTCAGGCCAACGTGCTGGCGGGCAACCGCAGCGGCGACGACTGGCTGCTGCTGGATGTGCTGCCGCTCTCCCTCGGCATCGAGATCATGGGCGGGCTGACCGAGAAGATCGTGCCGCGCAACAGCACCATTCCCACCGCGCGGGCGCAGGAATTCACCACCTACAAGGACGGCCAGACCGCGATGAGCGTGCACGTGGTGCAGGGCGAGCGCGAGCTGGTGGCCGACTGCCGCTCGCTGGCGCGCTTCGAGTTGCGCGGCATTCCGCCGATGGTGGCGGGCGCGGCGCGCATCCGCGTCACCTATCAGGTGGATGCCGACGGGCTGTTGAGTGTTTCCGCCCGCGAGATGAGCCGCGGTGTGGAGGCGCACATCACCGTCAAACCTTCCTACGGCCTGAGCGACGAGGAAGTGACGCGCATGTTGCAGGAGTCGAACGCCAACGCCGCCGACGACATGCGGGCGCGGGTGCTGCGCGAGCAGCAGGTAGAATCGCGGCAGTTGCTGGAGGCGGTGCAGAATGCGCTGGATCACGACGGCGACGCCTTGCTGGACGCCGCCGAGCGCGCTGCCATCACGTCCTGCATGGCGACCTTGCGCACGCAACTGGAAGGTGCAGAGGCGCCAGCGCTCAAGCGCGCGACCGCTCAACTGAATGAAGCCACCGTGCGCTTCGCCCAGCGTCGCATGGACATGAACGTGGCGCGCGCGCTGGGCGGCAAGAAGATTTCGGAACTGGAGAGCTGACATGCCGCAGATCATCGTCCTACCCCACGCTGAGCTTTGCCCGCAGGGCAAGGTGCTGCACGCCGACACCGGAATGGTGCTGATCGACGTGTTGCTGAATAACGACATCGACATCGATCACGCTTGCGAAAAATCCTGCGCCTGCACGACCTGCCACGTGGTGATTCGTGAAGGCTTCGCTTCGCTGATTCCCGCCGACGATCTGGAAGAGGACATGCTGGACAAGGCCTGGGGGCTGGAGCCGACCTCGCGCCTGTCTTGCCAGGCGATGGTGAGCGACCGCGATCTGGTGGTGGAGATTCCCAAGTACACCATCAACATGACCAAGGAGGGGCGATGATGCGCTGGACGGATGTGAGTACGATTGCCATCGAACTGGACGAGCGCCATCCGGACGTCGATCCGCTGACGGTGCGTTTCACCGACCTGCACAACTGGGTAGTCGATCTGCCCGGTTTCAATGACGACCACAGCCGGGGCGGTGAAAAAGTGCTGGAGGCCATCCAGGCGGCGTGGATAGAGGAGAGGGCATGATGGCGGCGAAACCGAGGAAAGCGTTTGGCAAGAAGGGCGGCGCGGCAAGCCGCTGGCCCTACCTGCTGGGCGCATTGGTGGTGGCGGCGATGTTCGGCGCGGCCTTGTACCTGCAATACGTCAAGCACGAGGAGCCGTGTCCGCTGTGCATGGTGCAGCGGGTGATCTTCATCGTCATCGGCGTGCTGTTCGGCGTCGCTGCGCTGCACAACCCGCGCGCCACCGGCGCCAAGGTCTATGGTCTGTTGATTGGGCTGCTGTCCTTCGTCGGCGTCGGTGTGGCCAGTCGTCACATCTGGCTGCAACACCTGCCCAAGGATCAGGTGCCCGCCTGCGGCCCCGGGCTGGACTTCATGCTGGAAAACTTCCCCATGTCCAAAGTGTGGCAGGAACTGCTGCACGGCTCCGGCGAATGCGCCGAGCGCGGCTGGACGCTGTTGGGGCTCGGCATTCCCGAATGGTCGCTGGTCGGCTACGTTGCACTCGGCGTCTGGGCGCTGCTGGTGGCGGTGCGGCGCAAATGAATCAGGCTGTGGATGTGAACCAGCTTTTTGACCATACGCGTTTTGTCGAGCTGCATGCCGCTCTGCTCGAACGGCTGGATCAGCAGGCGGCAGAGGCCGAGATCGATGTGCAACTGGCGGCTTTGCATAGCTGCCTGCAGCAGCAGTTTGCCCGAGAGGAGCTGGCCATGCGCGAGGCAGGCCTGTCCGTGCTGGAACCGCACAAGAAACACCACGACCACGCCCTGTCCAAACTGGCGCAGCGCATCGCGCTCTGGCAGCGGGAGCGCAATCGCGTCGAACTGCTGTCTTATCTGGAAAAAGAACTGGCCGAGTGGTTTGTCAGCCACGTCAATATCCGTGACTACATGACGGCGCGGCATTTCGCGCTGTAATGGCCGGTGGCGTAGCGGGGTTGGCTAGGGCGTGTTAACACTTATTTCGCGTCTGCGACGGGGGTGGTTTGGGATGCCATCCGCGAAGCAAGACGCGCCGTAATGCAAGCCATTACCAGCGGCTTGTGACAAAGGAGGGCGCCCAAATCGCCCCCGGCCCGAAGGGTTGCTGCGAGAAAACCGCGTCTGCGGCGTTGCAAACCTTGCGAATGGAATAACCATTCGCTGTGGCTTGTGCCTTGCATCCACAGCTTTCTCGCAGCAACGCAGATGTGAAATAAGTGTTAACACGCCCTAGCTCACCCTGATCGGAATCCGCCGCGAACCGAAGCCTCCATCGAATGCGCCGAAGTGGCCGTCCAGTCGGGTCTGGCAACCGCAGCAGCGTCCTGTCTCATCCAGCCGATAGTCGTTGATCCAATAGCTGTCGCGCACGATGACCGGCTGGCCGCAGCCGGAACAGTAGCTGGCTCCGCCCTCCAGGTCGCGCACGTTGCCGGTGTAGACGTGGCGCAAGCCGCACTTCTTGGCGATCTGGCGCGCGCGTCGCAAGGTCTCCGGAGGTGTGGGCGGGATGTCGGCCATCCGGTAGTCGGGGTGGAAGGCGGTGAAATGCAGCGGCACATGCGCGCCCAGTTCGCTGACTATCCATTCGCACATGCGGGTGATCTCCGCTTCGCTGTCGTTGAGGCCGGGGATGAGCAGGGTGGTCAACTCGACCCACACCGAGGTTTCGCGGCACAGGTAGCGCAGGGCGTCGAGGATGGGTTGCAGGTGCGCGCCGGTGAGCTTGTGGTAGAAGTCCTCGCTGAAGCCTTTCAGATCCACGTTGGCGGCGTCCATTTTGGCGAAGAATTCAGCGCGCGGTTCGGGATGGATGTAGCCCGCCGTCACCGCTACTGTCTTCACGCCGGATTCATGACAGGCGTCGGCCACGTCCATGGCGTATTCGGCGAAGATCACCGGGTCGTTGTAGGTGAACGCTACGCTCTTGCTGCCGCTCTGGACGGCGGCGCGGGCGATGGCTTCCGGGCTGGCCTGGTCGGCCAGGCGGTCGAAATCGCGCGAGCGCGAAATGTCCCAGTTTTGGCAGAACTTGCAGGCCAGGTTGCAGCCCGCCGTGCCGAAGGAAAGGATGCTGCTGCCGGGATAGAACTGGTTGAGCGGCTTCTTTTCGATCGGGTCGATGCAGAACCCGGAACTGCGGCCATAGGTGGTCAGCACCATTTCGTCACCGAGGCGACCGCGCACGAAACACGCGCCGCGCTGGCCCTCGTTCAGCTTGCAGTCGCGCGGGCAGAGGTCGCACTGGATACGGCCATCGTCCAATTTGTGCCACCAGCGGGCGGGGTAACGTTCGGAGGGGGTGATCGGTGCGTCCATATCAGAACTCCTGCTCGCGCCACTTTTCTACCTGATAGCGCGCCAATTCAATTTGATCCGACCAGTAATCGCCGGGCAGTCCGGCCTTGACCTTGAGGTGGGCGAGGAATTGCGCCGGGCGCGGCAGTTGCTCCCACACTTGCGGCAGGAAAGTGGCGCGCCGCGCGCCGCAACTCAGGATCAGGCCGTCCTGATGGGGGCGCAGTTGCGCCAACGCCTCGGCCTCGTTGCCGAACTGGAGTGGCGTCGCGGCGGAAAGCAGCGACACCTCGATCTCGGTGCGGGCCAATTCGTCGGCTCCCAGAGGGGGGAAGCGCGGGTCGCGGAAGGCCGCAGCGCGAGCGTTCTCGCGCACATCCTCGCCCAAGGGCCGCCAGGACTCCAGTGTGCCGATGCAGCCGCGCAACTCGCCGTTCTGGGTGAGCGTGACGAAAGTGGCTCCGGGCTGAGCCAGCCAGTCGGCCTGCGGATAGGGCGCGGGCGGCTGACCCAGCGCCTCGTCGATGGACTGGCGCGCGATGCGCAACAGCAACCGGCCTTGCGCGGCGGGAGTCATGTCGCGTCTCCCGGCGTGAAGGCGATGGCGGCGTAGCCCACCACGCCGTCGCGCGACCCGGCGGTGTCGCCGGAGTTGCGCAGGTCGAGCAGGTGCGGCGTCAGGCCGTGACGGCGTGCCGCCAGCAGCAGGCCGTTGATCGGCGTCGCCCCGCAGGCCTGCTCGTGGTTGTCCAGCAGGCGCAGGTGCAGGATGTTGTCCACCGTGGCGCGGTCGGTCGCCTGGGCAGCGGCATAGGGCAGGTAGTGAGACAGGTCAGAGCTGACCACGATCAGCGTCTCCGGTCCACCCCAGACGGCGTCCAGCACCTCGGCCACCTCTTCCGGCGTGGCCATGCCCACGGCCAGCGGCAGCAGGGTGAAATCGTCCAGCACGGTTTGCAGGAACGGCAGTTGAACCTCCAGCGAGTGTTCCAGAGCATGGACGTGGTCGCTGGCGACGATTTGCGGCAGAGAAACGATGGCGCGCACGGCATCTTTGTCGATCTTGATTTCGCCGAGCGGCGTGGCGAAAGCCTGCGCTTCCGGCAGCGCCAGCCCGCGCACCGCGACCCGGTGGGTGGGGCCGAGCAGCACCACGCGGCGGATGTGGGGCGCGTTCTGCTTCAGGCTGGCATAGCCGCTGGCGGCCACCGGGCCGGAATAGACGTAACCCGCGTGCGGCGCAATCAGCGCCTTGACGGACATAGGACGCGGCCGGGCAGCGGACAACATCTCGTTGATCGTGCGGCGCAATGCACTTGCGTTGCCGGGATAGAAGCCGCCGGCGACGGCGGGAGGACGGACACTGGTCATGGCAACACTCCTGAACGACCTGTTGCCAATGTGCGCCCGCCTGTCGGCGGAATCAAGAGTGAGGATAAAATTTCATGGCCTAGAAGGGGTAGGGGGAGGTTTCCAAGTTTGAAAGCGCTAGCCTCTTCCGGTATAATGCGCGGCAATTCAAAGCGGGATAGCCAGCGGCTCGTCCCGCTTCTTTGTATCCACAATCCGGGGGTTCCAGTGTCGCAAAATCAGCCAGCCATCCTTGTTTTAGCCGATGGAACGGTGTTTCGCGGCATTTCCATCGGGGCCGAGGGCAGCAGCGTCGGCGAGGTGGTGTTCAACACCTCCATTACCGGTTATCAGGAAATCCTGACCGACCCGTCCTACTGCAAGCAGATCGTCACGCTGACCTATCCGCACATCGGCAACGTCGGCTGCAACGACGAGGACGTTGAGTCGCGCCAGGTGTTCGCCAGCGGGCTGATCATTCGCGATCTGTCCATGGTCGCCAGCAATTTCCGCAGCAACCAGTCGCTGTCAGATTATCTCAAGGCCAACAACGTCGTGGCTATTGCCGACATCGACACCCGCAAGCTGACGCGCATCCTGCGCAGCAAGGGCGCGCAGAACGGCTGCATCGCCACCGGCGACAACGTCGAGGCGGCGCTGGCTGCCGCGCGCGGTTTTGCCGGGCTGGCCGGGATGGATCTGGCGCAGGTGGTGACCGCCGATGCGCCTTATCGCTGGACTCAGAATGAGTGGAAGCTGGGCGCGGGCTATGGCGAGGTCGCGAATCCGAAATTCAAGGTTGTGGCCTACGACTTCGGCGTGAAGCGCAACATTCTGCGCATGCTGGCCGAGCGCGGCTGCGACATCACCGTGGTGCCCGCCAAGACATCCGCCGCCGAGGTGCTGGCGATGAATCCCGACGGCGTGTTCCTGTCCAACGGCCCCGGCGATCCCGAGCCGTGCGACTACGCCATCGCGGCGGCGCAGACTTTCATCGAGAAGGGTATCCCGCTGTACGGCATTTGTCTGGGCCACCAGATCATGGGTCTGGCTGTGGGTGCGAAGACGGTGAAGATGAAGTTCGGCCATCGCGGCGCGAACCATCCGGTACAGGACGTGAAGACCGGGCAGGTGATGATTACCAGCCAGAACCACGGCTTCGCGGTGGATGCGGCGACGCTGCCCGCCAATGCGCGTGTGACGCACGTGTCGCTGTTCGACGGTACGCTGCAAGGTTTCGAGCTGACCGACAAGCCCGCGTTCTGCTTCCAGGGTCACCCCGAAGCCAGTCCAGGCCCGCATGACGTGGCCTCGTTGTTCGACAAATTTATTGGATTGATGGAAAAACAGACGTAAGACGTAAGACGTAAGTCTTGAGTTAAACCGACTTTCACTTACGTCTCACGACTTGCGACTTACGACTGAATCTATGCCAAAACGTACAGACATCAAGAGCATTCTTATCATCGGCGCAGGCCCGATCGTCATCGGTCAGGCGTGCGAGTTCGACTATTCCGGGGCGCAAGCCTGCAAGGCGTTACGCGAAGAGGGCTACCGCGTCATTCTGGTGAATTCGAATCCGGCTACCATCATGACCGATCCGAACATGGCCGATGCGACCTACATCGAGCCGATCACCTGGCAGATGGTGGAGAAGATCATCGCCAAGGAGCGCCCGGATGCGATCCTGCCGACCATGGGCGGGCAGACCGCGCTGAACTGCGCGCTGGATTTGGCGCGCGAAGGCGTGCTGGAGAAATACGGCGTCGAGATGATCGGCGCGTCGCGCGAGGCCATCGACAAGGCCGAAGACCGCGAAAAATTCAAGCAGGCGATGACCAAGATCGGCCTTTCCTCGGCGCGTTCCGCCATCGCACACAGCATGGAAGAAGCGCTGCAAGTGCAGCAGGCGATGGGCTATCCGACCATCATCCGCCCGTCGTTCACCATGGGTGGCTCCGGCGGCGGCATCGCCTATAACCGCGAAGAGTTCATGGAAATCTGCGAGCGCGGCCTGGAAGCCTCGCCGACCAAGGAACTGCTGATCGAGGAATCGCTGCTGGGCTGGAAGGAATACGAGATGGAAGTCGTGCGCGACCGCGCCGACAATTGCATCATCATCTGCTCCATCGAAAATCTCGACCCGATGGGCGTGCACACCGGCGATTCCATCACCGTCGCCCCGGCGCAGACGCTGACTGACAAGGAATACCAGATCATGCGCGACGCCTCGCTGGCGGTGCTGCGCGAGATCGGCGTGGATACCGGCGGTTCCAACGTGCAGTTCTCCATCAACCCGAAAGACGGGCGCATGGTCGTCATCGAGATGAACCCGCGCGTGTCGCGTTCCTCGGCGCTGGCCTCCAAGGCCACCGGCTTCCCCATCGCCAAGGTGGCGGCCAAGCTGGCTGTGGGCTACACGCTGGATGAGTTGAAGAACGAGATCACCGGCGGCGCGACCCCGGCTTCGTTCGAGCCGACCATCGACTATGTGGTCACCAAGATCCCGCGTTTTGCCTTCGAGAAATTCCCGCAGGCCAACGACCGCCTGACCACGCAGATGAAGTCCGTCGGCGAGGTGATGGCCATCGGTCGCACTTTCCAGGAGTCGTTCCAGAAAGCGTTGCGCGGGCTGGAAGTCGGCGTGGACGGGCTGGATTCCAAATACGACGACCGCGATGCCATCGCCGCCGAGCTGCGCACCCCCGGCCCGGAACGCATCTGGGCAGTGGGCGACGCCTTCCGTCTGGGCATGAGCGTGGCCGAAGTGTTCGACATCAGCAGCATCGACCCGTGGTTCCTGGTGCAGATCGAAGATCTGATCAAGCGCGAAGCCGCGCTGTCCGGTCGTGCGCTGGAAAGCCTGAGTTTTGCCGAACTGCGCGCGCTGAAGCGCATCGGTTTTGCTGATCGCCGTCTGGCCAAACTGTTGGGTTGTGACGCCAGCGCCGTGCGTGCGCGCCGTCATCAACTGGGCGTGCGCCCGGTGTTCAAGCGCGTGGACACCTGCGCCGCCGAGTTCGCCACCAACACCGCCTACATGTACTCGACCTACGAGGAAGAGTGCGAATCGCAGCCCTCCGACAAAAAGAAGATCATGGTGCTGGGCGGCGGGCCGAACCGCATCGGCCAAGGCATCGAGTTCGATTATTGCTGCGTGCACGCCGCGCTGGCGATGCGCGAGGACGGCTATGAAACCATCATGGTCAACTGCAACCCGGAAACCGTTTCCACCGATTACGACACCTCCGATCGTTTGTATTTCGAGCCGCTGACGCTGGAGGACGTGCTGGAAGTAGTGGACGTGGAAAAGCCCGCTGGCGTGATCGTGCAGTACGGCGGCCAGACGCCGCTCAAGCTGGCACACGGCCTGCATGCTGCAGGTGTGCCCATCATCGGCACCTCGGTGGACATGATCGACATGGCGGAAGATCGCGCGCGCTTTCAGCAGATGCTGCGCGAACTGAATTTGAAACAACCGCCCAACCGTACTGCCAGCACCGTGGCCGAGGCCATCGCGGGTGCTGCCGACATTGGCTATCCGCTGGTGATGCGGCCTTCCAATGTGCTGGGTGGTCGTGCGATGGAAATCATCCACGCCCAGGCCGACCTGGAGCGCTACATGCGCGATGCCGTGGAGATGGCGCGGGATTGGCCCGAGCGCATGCCCATTTTGCTGGATCGTTTCCTCAACGACGCCATCGAGGTGGACGTGGATGCGGTGTCCGACGGCAAGGAGGTGGTCATCGGCGGCATCATGGAACACATCGAACAGGCGGGCGTGCACTCCGGCGACTCGGCTTGCTCGTTGCCGCCGTATTCGCTGTCCGCCGCGATGCAGGACGAACTGCGTCGCCAGACCAAGGCGATGGCGGGCGCGCTGAACGTGGTCGGCCTGATGAATGTGCAGTTCGCCATCCAGAGTGACAATGTTTACGTGCTGGAAGTGAACCCGCGCGCTTCGCGCACCGTGCCCTACGTTTCCAAGGCCACCGGCGTGCCGCTGGCCAAGATTGCCGCGCGCTGCATGGCGGGCCAGTCGCTGGCCGCGCAGGGAGTGACCGGCGAAGTGATTCCGCCGTATTACTCGGTGAAGGAGGCGGTGTTCCCCTTCATCAAATTCCCCGGCGTGGACGTGATTCTCGGCCCGGAAATGAAATCCACCGGTGAAGTGATGGGCGTGGGCGCGACCTTCGCCGAAGCCTTCGTCAAGTCGCAACTGGCCGCCAGCGTCAAGTTGCCGTCGTCCGGCAAGGCCTTCATCAGCGTGCGCGACGCCGACAAGGCAGGCGTGGTGGAAGTGGCGCGTTCGCTGGGCGAACTCGGTTTCACCGTGCTGGCGACGCGCGGCACGGCGGCGCTGATCAAAGAGGCGGGCGTCGCGGTGACCGTGGTGAACAAGGTGGCCGAAGGTCGCCCGCATATCGTTGACATGATCAAGAACGGCGAGGTCAGCTTCATCGTCAATACGGTGGACAGCAAGCCTTCCGCGATGCGCGACTCGTATTCCATCCGCCACGCCGCGCTGCAAGGCCGCGTGACCTATTACACCACCCTGGCCGGCGCGCGCGCCGCCTGCGTCGGCATGCAGCACCTGACCGGCTTGCAGGTGTACGACGTGCAGGGCATGCACAACCGGCTGCTCGCCTGAGCAGTCGGTGTTTCAGAATCGAAGAGGTATTGAATGAGCACGATTCCATTGACCGTGGTCGGTGCGGAATTGCTCCGGCAGGAATTGCATCACCTGAAGACGGTGGAGCGCCATGCGGTGATCAACGCGATTTCCGAGGCGCGCGCCCAGGGCGATTTGTCCGAAAACGCCGAGTATGACGCCGCCAAGGAGCGCCAGGGCTTCGTCGAAGGCCGCATCCAGGAACTGGAGTTCAAGCTGGGCAGCGCCCAGATCATCGACCCCAAGACCATCAACGCCGACGGGCGTGCGGTGTTCGGCGCGACCGTGATTCTGGAAGACGTCAACACCGGCGACGTGGTGACCTACCAGATCGTGGGCGACGATGAAGCCGACATCAAGATGCGCAAGATCTCCATCAGTTCACCGATCGCACGGGCGCTGATCGGCAAGTATGCCGGTGACATGGCCGAGGTGCAGGCCCCGGGCGGCGTGCGCGAATACGAAGTGGTGGATGTTCAGTACATCTAGTTGTTAGTTGGTAGACGTGAGTCGTAAGTTGGGGCGGACAAGCTGGTTATCCTCGGTTCTCAACTTATGACTTACGTCTTACGTCTCACGACTGGGACTAACGGTTGCCCAACTGCTTTTTGTTCAACGGTCTCTTGCTGCGGCTGGGGGCCTTTTTGATCGGCATGGTCTTGTCGAGGTCGGGCTTCCAGATCACCAGGGTCTTGCCAATCTGCTGCACAGGCGCGGCGTTCAGCTGGGTGCAGATTTCCTGCAAGATGGCGGCGCGGGCTTCGCGGTCGTCGCCGGGCACCTTGACCTTGATCAGTTCGTGGGTCTTGAGCGCACGGGCGATCTCGGCCAGCACGGCTTCGGTCAATCCGGCATTGCCGAGCAGTACGACGGGGTTGAGGGCGTGGGCCCGGGCTTTCAGTTCAAGACGTTGGGTGACGGTAAGTTCTAGCATGGCATTCCTTCTTTGGGGTGCGGATTCTAACAGGTTGCGGCGATGAAGCGTTCCAAAACCAGCAAACAGTGGATGACCGAGCACGTCACCGATCCCTATGTGCAACTGGCACAGAAGGAGGGCTACCGCTCACGCGCGGCCTACAAGCTGCTGGAGATCGACGAAAAAGACCATCTGTTGCGTTCCGGCATGACGGTGGTCGATCTGGGCGCAACGCCAGGCGGCTGGTCGCAGATCGCGGCCCGCAAGGTGGGCGACTCCGGCAAGGTGATTGCGCTCGATCTGTTGCCGCTCCATCCCATTCATGGCGTCGAGTTCATTCAGGGCGATTTCCGCGAAGACGCGGTGTTGCAGCAACTCGAAGATAAGCTGGAAGGCAGACAGATCGGCCTTGTGATCTCCGACATGGCACCCAATATCAGCGGCGTGGGCGTGGCCGATCAGGCGCGCGCCATGTATTTGTGCGAACTGGCGCTGGATTTTGCCGTGCAGCATTTGAAACCGGAAGGCAGTTTCCTCGTCAAAGTGTTTCAGGGCGCGGGCTTCGAGGAATACCTCAAGCTGATGCGCAGCCATTTCGCTAAAGTGGTGTCGCGCAAGCCCAAGGCCTCGCGCGACCGCAGCAGCGAGGTCTATCTGCTGGGCATGGGAAAACTTGAGTAATCCGCCCAGTCGTAGTCTAATTCAGACTTGGTGCGCCGTTCGGGCGTGCCGTTAGGAGTGAAATGAATAACCTCTTCAAAAGTATCGGAATCTGGATGGTCGTCGCGCTGGTGCTGATGACTGTGTTCAACCAGTTCAATGCCAAGCAGCAACAGTCGGTGCAGGGCGCCATCGATTATTCGCAGTTCATGGAGCAGGTGAAGCAGGGCGCTATCGCCAAAGTCACCATCGAAGGTCGTTCGATCAAGGCGGTGACATCGGATGGCAAGCGCGTCAGCACCTATGCTCCCCAGGATTTGTGGATGGTCTCCGACCTGCTGAAGAACGGTGTGCAGATCGAGGCCAAGCCGGAAGAGGAGCAGGGTTTCTTCACCCAGGTGTTCATTTCCTGGTTCCCCATGCTGCTGTTGATCGGGGTGTGGGTGTTCTTCATGCGCCAGATGCAGGGCGGCGGCAAGGGCGGGGCGTTCTCGTTCGGCAAGTCGCGCGCGCGCATGCTGGACGATTCCAAGGAGCGCGTGACCTTCGCCGACGTGGCCGGTTGCGACGAGGCCAAGGAAGACGTGTCCGAGCTGGTGGATTTCCTGCGCGACCCGTCCAAGTTCCAGACGCTGGGCGGTCGCATTCCGCGCGGTGTGCTGATGGTCGGCAGCCCCGGCACCGGCAAGACCTTGCTGGCCAAGGCCATCGCCGGTGAGGCCAAGGTGCCGTTCTTCTCCATCTCCGGCTCCGACTTCGTCGAGATGTTCGTCGGTGTAGGCGCGGCGCGGGTGCGCGACATGTTCGAGCAGGCCAAGAAGAATTCGCCCTGCATCATCTTCATCGACGAAATCGACGCCGTCGGTCGCCAGCGTGGCGCGGGTCTCGGTGGCGGCAACGACGAGCGCGAGCAGACACTGAACCAGTTGCTGGTGGAGATGGACGGCTTCGAGGGCACGTCCGGCGTGATCGTGATTGCCGCCACCAACCGTCCCGACGTGCTCGACCCGGCGCTGCTGCGTCCGGGTCGTTTCGACCGTCAGGTGGTGGTGCCGCTGCCCGACATCCGTGGCCGCGAACAGATCCTCAACGTGCACATGCGCAAGGTTCCGATGGCACCCGACGTCAAGGCCGACATCCTGGCGCGCGGCACCCCCGGCATGTCCGGCGCCGACCTGGCCAATCTGGTCAACGAGGCCGCGCTGTTCGCCGCCCGCCGCAACAAGCGCTTCGTCGAGATGGATGATTTCGAGGCCGCCAAGGACAAGATCTTCATGGGCGCCGAGCGCAAGACCATGGTGATCACGCCCGAGGACAAGAAGAAGACCGCCTATCATGAGTCGGGCCACGCCATCATCGGCTACCTGCTGCCGGGCAATGACCCGGTGCACAAGGTCAGCGTAATCCCGCGCGGTCGCGCGCTGGGTGTGACGTTATCTCTGCCCGAAGCGGATCAGTACACCGTTTATCGGAATCAGATGCTGGCTAAGATCAGTATGTTGTTTGGCGGTCGCGTGGCGGAAGAACTGTTCACCGGCGACATCTCCACTGGCGCATCCAACGACTTCGAACGCGCCACCCAGATGGCGCGCGATATGGTGACCCGCTATGGCATGTCCGACGCGATGGGGCCGATGGTCTATGGCGAGAACGAGGGCGAGGTGTTCCTGGGCCGCTCGGTGACTACCCACAAGAACATCTCCGAAGCGACCATGCAGAAGGTGGACGGCGAGATCCGCCGCATCCTGGATGAGCAATATGCCCTGGCCACCAAGATCCTCCAGGAGAACCGCGATAAAGTCGAGGCCATGACCCATGCGCTGCTGGAATGGGAGACCATCGATGCCGAGCAGATCAAGGACATCATGGAAGACCGCGAAGTGCGTCCGCCCAAGCCTGCCGTCAGCCAGCCGCCGCAGCCGCCCAAGGACGAGCAGCCGCCCGCCGCACCGGCGGCCACGCCCAGCCAACCGGCGCAGGAAACTTGAGGAGCAGTTGTTAGACGTAAGACGTAAGTTGTGAGTGAGCCCGCGTAGCGGACGGCGCAACTTACGTCTTACGACTTCCGACTTACGTCTGTTCACATGCTCCACTGCGGCTCTTTCCACCTTGACCTCTCCCGCCCGCTGGTCATGGGTATCGTCAACGTCACCCCGGATTCCTTCTCCGATGGCGGTCGCCATGCGACGCGCGACGCAGCGTTGCGCCATGCCGAGCGGTTGCTGGCCGAAGGGGCGGACATGCTCGACGTCGGCGGCGAATCCACCCGACCAGGTGCGGCCTCTGTTTCCTTACAAGAAGAGCTGGATCGGGTGCTGCCGGTGCTGGAAGCGTTGCGCGGTGCGCCGGTTCCGGTCTCCATCGACACCTGCAAACCCGAAGTGATGTGCGCCGCCCTGGCGGTGGGCGCGAGCATGGTCAACGACGTGAACGCTCTGCAAGCGCCGGGCGCGCTGGAGGCTGTGCAGGCAAGCGATGCAGCGGTTTGTTTGATGCACAAGCGGGGTGCGCCCGCATCCATGCAGCAGTCGCCGCAGTACCGCGATGTGGTCGGCGAGGTGATGGATTTCTTGCGGATGCGGATCGCGGCGGTGGAGAATCTAGGGGTTTCCCGTGATCGCATCGTGGTGGATCCCGGATTTGGTTTCGGCAAGACGCTGGAACATAATCTTACCCTGTTGCGTGAGTTGGATTGCTTTGGCGAATGGGGTGCGCCAGTGCTGGTCGGGTTGTCGCGCAAATCCATGCTGGGCGCGCTGACCGGGCGCGAGATCGATGAAAGAATGCCTGCCAGTCTGGCAGCGGTCTTGGTGGCAGTGGAGCGCGGCGCACGCATTGTGCGTGTCCACGATGTGCGCGAGACCGTGGATGCACTGAAAATCTGGAATGCAGTGAACGGAAGGGAATCATGAGCAGGAAGTATTTCGGCACCGACGGGGTGCGCGGCAAGGTGGGCGAATATCCGATCACGCCCGAATTCGTGATGAAGCTGGGCTATGCCGCTGGCAAGGTGCTGGCGAGCGCCGAACACAGCCGTGGCGAGCGCCCGGGGGTGCTGATCGGCAAGGACACCCGCATTTCCGGCTACATGCTGGAATCGGCGCTGGAGGCCGGGCTGATCGCCGCCGGTATCGATGTCTATCTGGCCGGGCCGGTGCCCACACCTGCGGTGGCCTACCTGACCCGCGCCCTGCGTTTGCAGGCGGGCGTGGTGATTTCGGCTTCGCACAACCCGTTTGCCGACAACGGCATCAAGTTCTTCTCGGGCAGCGGCACCAAGCTGCCGGACGAGACCGAACTGGCCATCGAGGCCGAGCTCGACCAGACTATGCAGACTAACGCTTCCGACGCGCTGGGCAAGGCCAAGCGTATCGACGATGCGGCCGGGCGCTACATCGAATTCTGCAAGAGCGCGTTCCCCAACGAAATGAATTTGCGCGGCATGAAGATTGTCGTCGACAGCGCGCACGGTGCGGCCTACCACATCGCCCGCCCGGTGTTCCATGAACTCGGCGCGGAAGTCATCGCCATCGGCGCGGAGCCCAACGGCCTGAACATCAACGCCGGTTTCGGCGCGACCAAGCCGCAGGCGCTGCAAAAGGCAGTGATCGAGCATCAGGCCGATCTCGGCATCGCGCTGGACGGCGACGGCGACCGGCTGGTGATGGTGGATGCTGCAGGCCGCTTGTACGACGGCGACCAGTTGCTTTATGTCATCGCCCGCCATCGTCTGGTGCAGGGCCAGCTCAAGGGCGGCGTGGTCGGCACGCTGATGACCAACTTCGCTTTCGAACTGGCGATGCAGAAGCTGGGCATTCCCTTCGTGCGCGCCAAGGTCGGCGACCGTTATGTGATGGAACAACTGCTGGAGCGCGGCTGGCAGATCGGCGGCGAGAATTCCGGTCACATCATCTGTCTGGACAAGCACTCCACCGGCGACGGCATCGTCTCTGCCCTGCAAGTGCTGCACGCGCTCATCGCCAGTGGTCAGACGCTGGCCGAGGCGGCTGCCGATCTGGTGATGTTCCCGCAGGTGCTGGTCAACGTGCGCGTGGCGCGCAAGCTGGACTTTGCCGCCCAACCCAAAATCGCCGCTGCCGTGGCGCAGGCCGAAGCCGCCCTAGCGGGCAAGGGCCGGGTGCTGCTACGCCCGTCCGGCACCGAGCCGCTGCTGCGGGTGATGGTCGAAGGCGAGGATGGCGCGCTAGTGCGCCAATTGGCAGAGCGTATGGCCGAAGTGGTGCGTTCTGTGGCTGCTGAGTAGGGGGTCAACCGGAACCCTGTTGTTCCGTTGATGTCTATGTGACGCATCCATTGTGGATGCGACTGACAGGAGAGCGAGATGAAGAAGAGCGTATTGGTCATGGCATTGGCACTGACGGTGACGCCGGTGCTGGCGGCGGATTTTGTCGATGATGCGCGCGTGGTTTCCAGCACGCCAGTCTATGAACGGGTGTCACAGCCGAGGCAGGAATGCTGGAACGAAACGACCCAGGCGCCTGCTCCACAGCAACGTTCCATGGGCGGCGCCCTCATCGGCGGTGTGGTCGGTGGCCTACTGGGCAGCCAGATCGGTGGAGGGCATGGGAGTACGGCTGCGACGGCAGCCGGAGCAATCGCCGGCACGGTGATCGGAGACAAGGTGGCCAATCCGAACAGCAATCGTTCCGTGGGCGGGGCTGTGGTCGGTGGTGTGGCGGGTGGTTTGCTGGGCAGTCAGGTGGGCGGAGGATCGGGCAACAAGGCCGCAACCGCCGCCGGGGCCATTGCCGGTACTGTCGTTGGAGACCGGGTGGCCAATCCTGACCAGACCCAGCCTGTGGAAGTGCAGCGATGCCGCACGATCGAGGAAAGTCGCGAGGTGGTGCGCGGGTACGACGTGACTTACCGATACAATGGGCAGAACCTGAGCACACGCTTGCCATACGCGCTGCGACCGGGAACTTCGATTCGGGTGGGTGTCAACGTCAATGTGCTGGAAGAGAATCGTGGTCGCAGTGACCGTCACGTCGATGATGGTCGGGACGACAGGCGCGATGATTATGACTACCGCTACCGCGATGATCGCCATGATCGTCGGGGTTACAACGACTGATTTTTCGAGCAGGACGCAAGAAGATGGCCCGAGATTCCGGGCCATCGGCTTTTTAGGGGGCGGGCGTCGCCGGGGAGGCAGGCTCTGCGGGAAGCGTATTTTCCGGAGCCGTCGCGGGGGGCGGCGCACCCGGGGCGGCGGGGGAGGCGTTCTCCGGCATGTCGTCGAAGTCGTCCTCGTCCTCTTCTGCGGATTTGGGCGGATGTCCGTCATACACCAGATGCTCGCGCCGTGTCAGATAGGCATCCCGGATGAACAAGTAGCGGTCAATGGCGATCTCATCCAGCACCTTTTCCTGATCGAACAACTGGGCGCGGCGGTTGAGCAGTTTTGCGGCGTAGAGCTGGTTGCGCTGTCTGATGGGACGGAAGGTGCGCAACGCGCTTACCTGGCTGTCCACGGCCAGGCCAAAACTGTCCCTCATGGTGCTGGGGCCGAAGAGCGGCAACATCACGAACGGGCCGCTGCCCACTCCCCAGCGCCCCAGCGTCTGTCCAAAATCCTCGTTGTGTTTTTCGAGTCCGCTCGGTGTTGCGATGTCGAAGAGGCCCAGCACGCCTACGGTTGAGTTGATCAGAACGCGACCACCGTCGGAGAAAGCCTGAACCAGTTTCAACTGCATCACGTCGTTGAAGGTAACGACGACATCGTCGAGGTTGGAAAAGAAATTCCCCACCATCGCCTTTCCTGGGATGGGCATCACGGCGTCGTAACCTTTGGCCAGAGGCTTGGCGATGGCCTTGTCGGCGGCTTCGTTGAATTTGAAGATGCTGCGGTTGGCGGCCTCAAACGGATCTTCAGGGTGCTCGGCGGGCGTGGTGGCGCAACCGGACAGCACCGTAGTGATCAGCAGGATGTGGGGGAACGGGTGGGGTTTCATTGCGATAGGGTGATACCTGATGCGGCGGATTATAGGCGCAGTGTGACCGTTTTCAAACCGTACTGTCAGGAGGGGGAAGGTCCTGGGTTACGAATTGGTAGTTGCCGGTCATGCGTTCCAGAAAGTAGCGTTGCAGAGTCATTTTGACGGTGCGGAAAGCCAGAAAATCCCAAGGGATCTCGCTTTCATCGAACAGGCGCACCTCCAGGCTCTCGACGCCTGGGCTGAAATCCAGGTCGAGCAGTCTGGCGCGGAACAGCAGGTGGACGTGGCTCATGTGGGGGAGGCTGAAGAACGAATAGAGCTCGCCGATCTGCACCCGGGCGTTGGCTTCTTCAAGGGTTTCGCGGGCGGCTGCCTCGGCGGCGCTTTCATGGTTCTCCATGAATCCGGCTGGCAAGGTCCACAGGCCGTGGCGCGGCTCGATGGCGCGGCGACACAGCAGGATGCGTCCATCCTCCCATTCGGGGATGGCGCCGACCACCAGCTTGGGATTCTCGTAGTGGATGGCGCCACAGGAAGTGCAGACCTGGCGCGGGCGGTGATCGTCAGGCGGCTGGCGCTGCTCGGTGGGGGCGCCACAGGTGGAGCAGAAGCGGATCAGCGTTTCCAGAACTGCCACCACGGATGATTGCCCGTCTGGTCGAGCAGGGAGGGTGCACCCTTGCCAGGATTGGCATCCAGTACGCGCTGGGCGTCGTCGCGCAGATCGGTCATGCCGAGCGCGTCATAGGCGCGCACCATCACCCGCAGTGCATCGAGGGTGTGCGGTGACTGGGGATAGCGCGTCAGCGCGGTTTCTGCACGATTGACGGCGGCAATGTAGGCGCCGCGACGCAGGTAGTAATCGGCGACATGGATTTCGGAACGCGCCAGCGCATTGACCAGATATTGCATGCGCACCCTGGCGTCCGGGGTATAGGAGCTGTTCGGGAAACGGGTCACGAGTTCGCGGAAAGCCTCGAAGGATTCCTGAGCCGCCTTGGGGTCGCGATCCGACAGATCCTGCTGGAAATAATCACCGAAGATGCCAATGTCGGAATTGAAGTTGATGACCCCGCGCAGGTAATAGACGTAGTCGATGTTCGGGCTGTTGGGGAACTGCTTGATGAAACGGTCGGTGGCGCCCAGGGCAGGCGCCGGTTCGCGTTGTTTGTAATAGGCGTAGGCGATCTCCATCAGCGCCTGTTGGGAATGGCGGCCATAGGGGTAGCGGGCGAGCAAGGCTTCGAAGGACTTGACGGCCTTTTCGTAATTTTCGTCCTCGCGCAGTTGTTTGGCCTCTGCAAACATCACTTCGACCGGGATGTTTTGCTGTTCGGTCGAGATGTCGCCTTCGGGCAAGGGGGTGAAAAGCTGGCAAGCAGAGAGCGTAAGCAGCAGAAAAACGGCTAAACTACGGCGCATGACGGGTTCCGAAAAAATTTTGCCGATTATAACTGAATCGAGTGGCGACGCTGTCCGCATGCAACTTCCTGATGAGGTGGGCGGATTGCGTTTGGATCAGGCGCTGGCGAAGCTGTTGCCGGATTATTCCCGCAGTCGTTTGCAAACCTGGATCGAGAGTGGTCGGGTCACCGTCGATGGCGCACCCGCCACCGTGCGCCAGAAGGTGAGGGGCGGCGAGGAAATTGCCGTCACGCCGCAGGTGCATCCTTCCGAACAGCCGCATCAGGCTGAGGACATCGCGCTGGACGTATTGTTTGAAGACGATGCCATTCTGGTCATCAACAAACCGGTGGGGCTGGTGGTGCATCCCGGCAGCGGCAACTGGGAGGGCACGCTGCTCAACGCGCTGCTGCACCACGCACCGCAACTGGCCGAGGTGCCGCGCGCGGGCATCGTCCACCGGCTGGACAAGGACACCAGCGGCCTGTTGGTGGTGGCCAAGACGCTGACGGCGCAGACTGCGCTGGTGCGCCAGTTGCAGGCGCGCAGCGTCAAACGCGAATATCTGGCGCTGGCCTGGGGCGAGCTGGAACGCGACATTACCGTCAATGCGCCCATCGGCCGCCACCCCACCCAGCGGGTGAAGATGGCGGTGATCGACAGCGGCAAGCCTGCCGTCACCCATGTCAGCATTGCAGCGAGCTATCCGGCCTGTACCTTGCTGCGCTGCCGTCTGGAGACTGGACGCACCCACCAGATTCGCGTCCACCTGGCCTACCTCGGCCATCCGCTGGTGGGCGACGTTGTCTACACCAAGGGCGCGCAACGCTGTCCGGTGGAGTTGCGCGACCTGCTCTATGGCTTCCCGCGTCAGGCGCTGCACGCCACCCGGCTGGCGCTGGATCATCCGGTCAGCGGTGAGCGGATGGAATGGGAGGTGGACTTGCCGGAGGACATGGAAACCCTGCTTCAGCAGATCGAAGAGGTGGTCGATGGGATGGAGTGAACATAGCCTGACACCCGACTGGCCCGCGCCGCCCGGCGTGCGCGCCGTGCAGACCACACGGCTGGGCGGCGGCAGCCAGCCGCCTTATGACTCGTTCAATCTTGGGCTGCATGTCGGTGACGATCCGCTGCGCGTCAACCGCAACCGTCAGGCGTTGTCGCAGAGGCTGCCCAGTGAGCCGGTGTGGCTGGAGCAGGTGCACGGCGTGGCCGTGGCGGATGCCGATAGGGCGGCGTGCCGCGTTGTCGCCGATGCCTGCATCGCCCGCCAGCGCGGTTCGGTGTGTGTGGTGATGACGGCGGACTGTCTGCCGGTGCTGCTGTGCGACGCGGCGGGAACGGTGGTGGGTGCGGCCCACGCGGGCTGGCGCGGCCTGTGCGACGGCGTGATCGAGGCGACCGTGGCCGGGATGGGCGCCGCGCCGCAAGCGTTGCTGGCCTGGCTCGGTCCGGCCATCGGGCCGCAGGCGTTCGAGGTAGGCGACGAGGTGCGGGCAGCCTTCCTGGCGCACGATCCGGCTGCGGTGGCGGCTTTTACGCCGGGGGCGGCGGGCAAGTGGTTCGCCGACATCTTTCTGCTGGCGCGCCAGCGGCTGGCGGCGCTGGGTGTGACGCAGGTTTATGGCGGCGGGATTTGCACCTGGTCTGATCCCGCACGGTTTTTTTCCTATCGCCGCGACGGAGTGACCGGTCGCATGGGCAGCTTCATCTGGCTGGAATAGGCGGAAATACTCTGACCGGACGTGTCGCCTCAGGCTAAAATGCGCGCCTGTTGATAGTCAGCCCCGTATCGTTTCGACCCGTATGAAGATTGCCATTGCCGGAACCGGCTACGTTGGGTTGTCCAACGCCATTTTGCTTGCCCAGCACAACGAGGTGGTGGCGCTGGACATCGTGGCGGAGAAGGTGGCGATGCTGAACCGGCGGCACTCGCCGATCGCCGATGCCGAGATCGAGGACTACCTCCAGCACAAGCCGCTGAACTTCCGGGCGACTACCGACAAGCAGGACGCCTATCGCGGGGCGGATTACGTCGTCATCGCCACGCCCACCGACTACGACCCGGAAACCAATTATTTCAACACCCGCTCGATTGAGGCGGTGATCCAGGACGTGCTGGCCATCCATCCGGCGGCGGTGATGGTCATCAAATCCACCATCCCGGTGGGCTACACCGAGAAGCTCAAGCGCCAGTTCGCCTGCCAGAACATCCTGTTCTCTCCGGAATTCCTGCGCGAGGGCAGGGCGCTGCACGACAACCTGTATCCATCGCGCATCGTGGTGGGCGAACGCTCCGAGCGGGCGCAGGTGTTTGCCGACCTGCTGTGGCAGGGCGCCCTCAAGCCGGACATCGACGTTCTGCTGACCGGGGCGACCGAGGCCGAGGCGATCAAGCTGTTCGCCAATACCTTCCTGGCCATGCGCGTCGCCTACTTCAATGAACTCGACACCTACGCCGCGACGCACGGGTTGGACACCCGGCAGATCATCGAAGGCGTCTGCCTCGACCCGCGCATCGGCAGCCATTACAACAACCCCTCGTTCGGCTACGGCGGCTACTGCCTGCCCAAGGACACCAAGCAGTTGCTGGCCAACTACCAGGACGTGCCGCAGAACCTGATCCACGCCATCGTCGAGGCCAATTCCACGCGCAAGGACTTCATCGCCTTCGACATCCTCAAGCGCGCGCCCAAGGTGGTTGGCATCTACCGCTTGGTGATGAAGAGCGGCTCGGACAACTTCCGCTCCAGCAGCGTGCAGGGCATCATGAAGCGCATCAAGGCCAAGGGCGTCGAAGTCATCGTCTACGAGCCGACGATGAGGGAAACGGAATTCTTCCGCTCGCGGGTGGTCAACGACCTGGAACAGTTCAAGCGCGAGGCGGACGTCATCATCGCCAACCGCATGACGGACGAGATCTGTGACGTGGCGGACAAAGTCTACAGCCGGGACTTGTTTGGCAAGGATTAGCTTCCCGGTTAGGAAAGTGGGACGGGTTGGACTAGACCTTTAGAGATAGTTGCCCAGCTTGTAATCAGGCGGGCGTTCTTTGGATTATTTTCGAGAAATATTATGTGTGGAATCGTAGGCGCAGTAGCGCAACGGAACGTGGTGCCCATCCTGCTCGAAGGATTGCGTCGTCTGGAATATCGCGGCTATGACTCCGCCGGGGTGGCGGTGGTCGAGGCGGGCAAGTTGGCGTGCGTGCGCAGCACTGGGCGCGTGGCCGAACTGGCCGAGAAAACGGCGGCGACCGAGGGGCGGCTGGGCATCGCCCACACCCGCTGGGCAACGCACGGCGTGCCCAGCATCCGCAACGCCCACCCCCATACCAGCGCGGACCGGGTCGCTGTCGTCCATAACGGCATCATCGAGAACTACGAGGAATTGCGTCGCCAGCTCGGCGCGGAGGGCTACGTCTTCACTTCGGACACCGACACCGAAGTCATCGCCCATCTGGTGCATCGTCATTATGCGCAGGGGCGGAGCCTGCTGGAGGCGACGCGAGAGGCGATCAAGGAGCTGGTCGGCGCTTATGCCATCGGCGTAATCGCGGCGGACAATCCCGACCAACTCATCTGCGCCCGCAAAGGCAGCCCGCTGTTGCTGGGGGTCGGCATTCAGGAGCACTTCATCGCCTCCGATATGTCGGCCCTGCTGCCGGTGACCCAGCGCGTCATCTATCTGGAAGAGGGCGACGTGGCCGAAGTCGGCCTGTTGTCCTGCCGCATCTTCGACCAGACTGGCGCGGTCGTGGAGCGGCCCATCCACATCAGCGAGCTGAGCAACGAGAGCGTGGAGCTGGGCGAATACCGCCATTACATGCAGAAGGAAATTCACGAGCAGCCGCAGGCCGTGGCCAATACGCTGGAATCGGTCTGCAACAGCCAGTCGCTGGTGCCCGGCATCTTCGGGGCGGAAGCACCGCAGGTGTTCGCCGACATCCAGCAGATCCTGATCCTGGCGTGTGGTACCAGCAATCACGCCGGGCAGGTCGCCCGCTATTGGTTGGAAGAGATCGCGGGCATCCCGTGCAGCGTCGAGATCGCCAGCGAATACCGTTACCGCGCCAGTGTGGCGAATCCCAAGACGCTGGTGGTGACCATTTCCCAGTCCGGCGAGACTGCCGACACGCTGGCGGCGTTGCAGTATGCCAAGTCCATGGGGATGGAGCACACCCTGACCATCTGCAACGTGCCGGAAAGCGCGCTGATCCGCAATTCCAAGCTGCGCTTCCTGACCCGCGCCGGGCCGGAGATCGGCGTGGCCTCCACCAAGGCGTTCACCACGCAACTGGTCAGCCTGTTCCTGCTGACGTTGATCCTGGCCAAGCAACGCAGCCGCCTGTCGGTGGAGGATGAGCGGCGCTATTTGCACGAAATGCGGCACCTGCCCGCCGCCTTGCAGCGAGTGCTGGCGCTGGAGCCGCAGATCGCCAAACTGGCCGAGCGGTTCGCCGACAAGGATCACGCCCTGTTCCTCGGGCGCGGTCTGCATTACCCCATTGCCCTGGAAGGCGCGCTCAAGCTCAAGGAGATCTCCTACATCCACGCCGAGGCCTATCCGGCGGGTGAGCTCAAGCACGGCCCGCTGGCGCTGGTGGACAAGAACATGCCGGTGATCGCCGTGGCGCCCAACGATGCCTTGCTGGAGAAACTGAAATCCAACCTCCAGGAAGTGCGCGCCCGTGGCGGCGAGCTCTACGTGTTTGCCGACGCCGAAACGCGCTTTCATTCCGACGACGGCATCCACGTCATGCCCATGCCGGAACACGCCGGACAGCTCAGTCCGGTGCTGCACACCCTGCCGCTGCAACTGCTGTCCTACTACGTCGCCCTGCAGAAGGGGACGGACGTGGATAAGCCGCGCAACCTGGCCAAATCGGTGACGGTGGAGTAGGCGGATGGGAACGGTTCCGGTTATTGCCATCGACGGGCCTTCCGCTTCCGGCAAGGGGACGGTGTCGCAGCGCGTGGCGGCGGTGCTGGGCTTCCATTTTTTGGATAGCGGGGCGCTGTATCGCTTGTTGGGACTGGCGGCTTGCCGTCGCAATCTGTCGCTCGACGATGGCGGGGCGCTGGCGGCTCTGGCGGCGCAGTTGGATATACGTTTTGAAGGCGAATTCATTTGGCTGGACGGGCAGCCGGTTGGCGATGAGTTGCGCTCGGAAGGGGCGGCGGCGGCGGCCTCGAAAGTGGCGGCTTTGCCTGCGGTGCGTGCGGCCCTGCTGGGGCGGCAGCGCGACTTCCGGCAAGCGCCTGGACTGGTGGCGGATGGACGCGACATGGGCTCGGTGGTGTTCCCGGATGCGGAGCTCAAAATCTTCCTGACGGCGTCTGCCGAGGCGCGTGCGGAACGTCGCTATAAACAGTTGAAACAAAAAGGGATGGATGTTAGTATCGCCGCCCTTCTGCAAGAGATACGCGAACGCGACGAGCGGGACAGTCAGCGTAGCGTGGCTCCCTTGCAGATGGCGCCCGGTGCGGGTTTGCTGGATACGACGTCGCTGACCATAGAACAGGCGGTCGCCGAAGTTCTGGCCCGTTACCGCGCAATTCAGAATCGAGCCTAGGCTCAAAGGCCCCGAAGCGCTCCCCGCGCCGAGGGATGTTCAATTTACCCCCGCTCACGCGGGTTGAAGTGGAAAAATCAAATGACTGCTGTAGCTGAAATGGAAAGTTTTGCCTCCCTGTTTGAAGAAAGCCTGACGCGCAAAGAGATGCGCGCCGGTGAACTGATCACCGCCCAAGTGGTGCGTGTCGATCATTCCATGGTGGTGGTGAATGCGGGCCTCAAGTCCGAGAGCCTGATCCCTGTTGAAGAATTCTTGGACGACCAGGGAACCCTGGAAGTCAAGGCTGGCGATTTCGTTACCGTCGCGATCGAATCGCTGGAGAACGGTTTCGGCGAGACACGCCTGTCCCGCGAAAAGGCCAAGCGTCTGGCCGCATGGCACGATCTGGAAGTCGCCATGGAAGAAGGCAAGGTCGTCAGCGGCTTTGTCAGCGGCAAGGTCAAGGGCGGTCTGACTGCCCTGGTGAACGGCATCCGTGCCTTCCTGCCCGGTTCGCTGGTGGATATCCGCCCGGTCAAGGACACCACACCGTACGAAAACAAGACCATGGAATTCAAGGTCATCAAGCTGGATCGCAAGCGCAACAACGTGGTGGTGTCTCGCCGCGCCGTGCTGGAAGCGACCATGGGCGCCGACCGCGAAGCCCTGCTGGAGAATCTGAAGGAAGGTGCCATCGTCAAGGGCGTGGTCAAGAATATCACCGACTACGGCGCGTTCGTGGATCTGGGTGGTATCGATGGCCTGCTGCACATCACCGACCTGGCCTGGCGTCGTGTGAAGCACCCGTCGGAAGTGTTGACGGTTGGCGACGAAGTCGAAGCCAAGATCCTCAAGTTCGACCAGGAAAAGAACCGCGTTTCTCTGGGCATCAAGCAAATGGGCGACGATCCGTGGAACGGTCTGGCTCGCCGCTATCCGTCCGGCACCCGCCTGTTCGGCAAGGTGACCAACCTGACCGATTACGGCGCGTTCGTCGAGATCGAGCAGGGCATCGAAGGCCTGGTGCACGTCTCCGAGATGGACTGGACCAACAAGAACGTTCATCCGTCCAAGGTTGTGGCGCTGGGCGACGAGACCGAAGTCATGATCCTGGAGATCGACGAGCAGCGTCGCCGCATCTCCCTGGGTATGAAGCAGTGTCAGTCCAATCCCTGGGACGATTTCTCCGCCAACCACAAGAAGGGCGACCGCGTCCGTGGCCAGGTCAAGTCCATCACTGACTTCGGCGTGTTCATCGGCCTGGATGGCGGCATCGACGGCCTGGTTCACCTGTCCGACCTGTCTTGGTCGCAGCCCGGCGAAGAGGCTGTGCGCAACTACAAGAAGGGCGACGAAGTGGAAGCCGTGGTGCTGGCCATCGACGTCGAGCGCGAGCGCATCTCTCTGGGTGTCAAGCAGATCGAAGGCGATCCGTTCAGCGGCTTCGTGGCTGGCCATGATAAGGGCGCGATCGTCACCGGCACCGTCAAGAGCCTCGACGCCAAGGGCGCCGTGGTGACTCTGGATGGCGACGTGGAAGCCTATCTGAAGGCATCCGAAGTGTCCGCCGACCGCGTTGAAGACATCCGCAACCACCTGAAGGAAGGCGACAGCGTCAAGGCCGTCATCATCAACGTGGATCGCAAGAGTCGTGGCATCAACCTGTCGATCAAGGCTCTGGATCGTGCGGAAGAAGCGGCTGCCATGCAGAAATTTGCTGCCGAGAATCCTTCCAGCGCGGGCACCACCAATCTGGGTGCGTTGCTGAAGGCCAAGCTCAACGACAGCAAGGCGGAAGCCTGAGCGGGGTGACCGACCATGACTCGTTCCGAACTGATCGCCAGTCTCGCCGACAAGCATCCACAGCTGCTGGCCAAGGATGCTGAACTGGCCGTCAAGGTGATCCTTGACGCCATGGGCGAGACACTGGCCAAGGGAGGCCGCATCGAAATTCGCGGCTTCGGCAGTTTTGCCCTGAACTATCGCCCGCCCCGTCAGGGGCGCAACCCCAAGTCAGGGGTGAAGGTGCAGGTGCCGGCCAAGTATGTGCCGCACTTCAAGGCAGGCAAGGAGTTGCGTGAACGGGTGGATTATTCTGCCCAGGAGTAACGTCTGAGCTAGTCATGCCTGGCGGCCTGTCGCAAGACAGGCCGCCATTTTTTCGTCATTCGTGCTATCTTTACGCGGGTTTTTTCTCTGGATGGACCATGCGTTATTTGCTGTGGCCGCTGCGGGCAGCCTTGTTTTTGCTGTTGCTCGGCTTTGCCGTCAAGAACGACCAGCCGGTGGTGCTGCATTACTTCATGGGCTACCAATGGCAGGCGTCGCTGGTGGTGGCGTTGTTGGTCTTTTTCGTCTTCGGAGTGGTCGTGGGTATGCTGGCGCTGCTGGGCAAACTGTTGCAGCAGCGGCGCGAACTGTCGCGGCTGGAGCGCGAACTGCGCCTGAAGACCACCCTGGCTGAAGTGGAGCAGATGCAGCGCTCACCCATCCAGCCTTCCTGAAATCTGAATCATGGAATTTGAACCGTGGATGCTACTGGTCTTCCCGCTGTTTTTCGGCATGGGTTGGCTGGCGGCGCGTCGTGACATCAAGCAGCTGGTGGATGAGTCCAGCGCCTTGCCCAACTCCTATTTCCAGGGGTTAAACTTCCTGCTCAACGAGGAGCAGGATAAAGCGATCGACGCCTTCATTGAGGTGGTGAAGGTGGATCCCCAGACCGTGGAACTGCATTTCGCCCTCGGCAGCCTGTTCCGGCGGCGCGGCGAGGTGGATCGCGCCCTGCGCATGCATCTGAACCTAGTCGAACGCGGCGATCTGCCCAAGGACAAGAAGATCCAGGCGCTGTTCGAACTGGCGCAGGACTACCTCAAGGCGGGCATCCTGGATCGTGCCGAGCAGGCGTTGCGCAAGCTGCTGGACACCGACTACGCCGGGCAGGCGCTGGACTTCCTGCTGGAGTTGTATCAGAAGGAAAAGGATTGGCAGAAAGCCATCGAGGTGACCCAGCGTCAGCGCGCTTTGGGCGGTCAGACGGAAAGTCCTGAAGCCGCGTTCTTCTACTGCGAGCTGGCCAGTGAGGCCCTGGCGCGCCAGGAGACGGAGCAGGCGCGCGCCTTGCTGCAACAGGCCTTGCAGGAGCACCCGGCTTCGGTGCGGGCGACGCTGCTGCTGGGCGACCTGGAGCGTGAGCAGCCCGAGCGGGCGATCGCCGCCTGGCAGCGCATCGAGCAGCAGAATCCGCACTATCTCCCGCTGGCGGCGGAGCGGCTGATGCAGGCCTACCGCGCGCTGGGGCGCGAAGAGGAAGGCATTGCCCAGCTGAGCGAATATCAGGCGCACTATCCCTCGCTCGATCTGATGAACATCCTGTACGACGCAGTGCGCCAGCGTCACGGCGTCGAGGCCGCCTACGCCTTGCTGCGTGAAGAGCTGAAGCTGCATCCCAGCCTGCTCGGGTTGGAGAAACTGCTGGAAGCGCGCCTGCTGGATGCGCCGGAAGATCGCCGCCCTGACGTCGAATTAGTCAAAAACCTGGTGCACCAGCGCACCCGTGCCCTGGCCATGTACCGTTGCACGCGATGCGGCTTCAAGGCGCGCAACTTCCACTGGCATTGCCCCGCCTGCCACGGCTGGGATACCACGCCGCCGCGCCGCACCGAAGAAACCGGAGTTCCGTTATGACCGATCCCAAGATCATCGTCGCCCTCGATTACCCCGCTGCCCAGCCCGCGCTGGAGCTGGTCGCCCGGCTGGAGCCTACCTTGTGCCGCCTCAAGGTGGGCAAGGAGCTGTTCACCAGCGCCGGGCCGCAACTGGTGGAGAAGCTGCAACAGCGTGGCTTTGAAGTGTTTCTCGATCTCAAGTTTCACGACATTCCCAACACCGCCGCCCACGCCTGCAAGGCCGCCGCCAGCCTCGGTGTGTGGATGGTCAACGTCCACGCCCTGGGCGGCCGCCGCATGATGGAAGCGGCGCGCGAGGCCGTGGCCCAATCCGCCAGACCGCCGAAACTGATCGCTGTTACCGTGTTGACCAGCATGGGGCAGGACGACTTGAACGGCATCGGCCTCAGCGCCACCCCCGCCGAGATGGTGCAGCGTCTGGCCGCGCTGGCGGCGGACAGCGGCCTCGACGGCGTGGTGTGCTCCGCGCAGGAGGCCGCACTGCTGCGCGCCCAGCGCGGACGTGATTTCTGCCTGGTCACCCCCGGCATCCGCCCGGCGGATGCGGCGGCCAACGACCAGACCCGCATCATGACCCCGCGCGCCGCGCTGGCAGCCGGTTCCAGCCACCTCGTCATCGGTCGCCCGATCACCCAGGCCGCCGACCCGCTGGCCGCGCTGCAAGCCATCGCCGCCGATATCGGAGGTGCAGCATGAAGCTGCCGTCGTTTGCCAACGCTCGCGTGCTGGTGGTGGGCGATGTGATGCTGGATCGTTACTGGTTCGGCGATGTGGAGCGCATCTCGCCGGAAGCGCCAGTGCCGGTGCTGAAGGTGTCGAAATCGGAAGAACGCCCCGGTGGAGCGGCCAATGTGGCGCGCAACATCGCAGCGCTGGGCGCGCAGGCGACCTTGCTGTCGGTGGTGGGCGATGACGAGGCCGGGCGCTGCCTGGAAAAGCTGCTGGTGGAGCAGGGCGGGGTGCAGGCGCTGTTGCACCGCGATCCGCAGATTTCTACCACGGTCAAGCTGCGCGCAGTGGCGCGGCAGCAACAATTACTGCGCATCGATTTTGAGACCGCGCCCAGCCACGAGGTGCTGAATGCCAAGCTGGCCGATTTCCGCGAACGGGTGGTGGACGCCGACGTGGTGCTGTTGTCCGATTACGGCAAGGGCGGGCTGGCGCATATTGCCGAGATGATCCGACTGGCGCGCGCGGCGGGCAAGGCGGTGCTGGTCGATCCCAAGGGCGACGACTACGCGCGCTATCGTGGCGCGACGCTGCTGACGCCGAACCGCAGCGAGTTCCGCCAGGTGGCGGGCGGCTGGAAGGATGAGGCCGAACTGGTCGCCAAGGCGCGTGCGCTGCGCGACGGGCTGGATCTGGAAGCGCTGCTGGTGACGCGCAGCGAGGAAGGCATGACGCTGTTCCGTGGCGACGAGGTGGTTCATGAGGCGGCGCAGGCGCGCGAGGTGTTCGATGTCAGCGGCGCGGGCGATACGGTGATCGCCGCGCTGGCGGTGATGCTGGCCAGCGGTGCGGCGATGAGTGAGGCGGTGCACGTCGCCAACCGCGCCGGCGGCATCGTGGTGGGCAAGCTGGGGACGGCGGTGGTTGGCCGGGATGAATTGGAAGGGGTATGAGCATGTATCACATCGTTACCGGCGCAGCCGGATTCATAGGTTCCAACCTGGTTAAGGCGCTGAACGAGCGCGGTATCACCGACATTATCGCGGTGGATAATCTGAAGAAGGCGGATAAATTCCGTAATCTGGTGGATTGCGACATCGCCGATTTCCTCGACAAGGAGGATTTTTTGGTGCGGGTGCAGGCCGGGCATTTCGACGGTCAGGTGGCCGCCATCCTGCATCAGGGAGCGTGTTCCGACACCATGGAGACGGACGGTCGCTACATGATGCACAACAACTACCAGTACACGCTGGAGTTGCTGGAGCACTGCCAGAACGAGGACATCCCACTGCTGTACGCCTCGTCGGCGTCGGTCTACGGCGCGGGGCCGGATTTCACCGAGACCCGTGAGCACGAGTCGCCGCTGAACGTCTACGCCTATTCCAAGTTTTTGCTCGACCAGATCGTGCGGCGGCGCTGGGACAGCTTGGGCGCGCAGGTGGTCGGTCTGCGCTATTTCAACGTCTATGGTCCGCGCGAGCAGCACAAGGGGCGGATGGCCTCGGTGGCGTTCCACTTCTTCAACCAGTATCGCGCCGAAGGCTATGTGAAGCTGTTCGAGGGCTGCGACGGCTACGCCAATGGCGGCCAGTTGCGCGATTTCGTCTCGGTGGAGGATGTGGTCAAGGTGAACATGTTCTTCCTCGACCACCCGGACAAATCCGGCATCTTCAATCTCGGCACCGGTCGGGCGCAGAGCTTCAACGATGTGGCGGTGGCGACCATCAACACCCTGCGGGAAGCAAATGGCGAAGCGCGGCTGTCACAGGAAGAGATGCTGTCGCAGCAACTCATCCGCTACATTCCCTTTCCGGAGGCGCTCAAGGGCAAGTACCAGAGCTACACCCAGGCCGACATGGCGGCGCTGCGCTCGGCGGGCTACGCCGAGCCATTCCTGGATGTGGAGCAGGGAGTGTCGCGCTATGTGAAGGAGCTGCTGCGTCGCGTAGGCTGAAACGAATCCGGGACGGTTTGTGGTATCCTTGCCGCCACGCTCGGTCGGCAAGGTTTATCGCGCCGACTGCCCGAATCAAGTCAATCTAGTCAGGAAATCATCGAGTCATGTCTAACATCGAAACATTGAGCGGCGTACAGCGCCGCCTGAGCGCCTCCATCCCGCAACAGAAGATTCGCAGCGAAGTCGAGTCGCGCATCAAGCGCATCGGTCGCACCGCCAAGGTCGCCGGTTTCCGTCCCGGCAAGGCGCCGTTCAAGATTCTGGAGCAACAATACGGCGCCCAGGTGTACCAGGAGGTGCTGGGCGAGGCGCTGCAGGATTCGTTCAGCGAAGTCGCCGAGCAGCAGCAGCTCAAGGTGGTCGGCCTGCCCAGCTTCGACATCAAGCCATCCGATGCGGCTGCCGAGCACATCGACTTTTCCGCTACTTTTGAAGTATTCCCGGAAGTGACGCTGGGTGATATTTCCACTCAGAATGTCGATCGTGTGAGCTATGCGCTGAGTGAAGAAGACGTGGACGGCACCATCGCCACCCTGCGCAAACAGCGTACGACCTACGCCGCCGCCGACCGCGCCGCGCAGAACGACGATCAGGTGAAGATCGACTTCCGTGGCACGCTGAATGGCGAAGTGTTCGCCGGTGGCGAGGCGACGGATTACCCCTTTGTGCTGGGTCAGGGGCGCATGTTGCCGGAATTCGAGGCCGCCATCCTGGGTCTGAAGTCGGGTGAATCCAAGACCTTCGACATGACTTTCCCGGAGGATTATCACGGCAAGGATGTGGCTGGTAAGCAGGTGACTTTCGCCATCACCGTGAAGTCGGTGGAAGCGCCGCAACTGCCCGAGATCGACGCCGAGTTTGCCAAGTCGCTGGGCGTGGCCAGTGGCGATGTGGCCGAGTTGATGAAGGAAATCCGCGCCAATCTGGAACGCGAGACCCAGCGACGCGTCAAGACCCGCAACAAGGACAACGCCATGGACGCTTTGCTGGCCATCGGCGAGCTGGACGTGCCCAAGGCGATGCTGGACTGGGAGATCCAGAACCTGCAACAGCAGGCGATGCACGACATGCAGCAGCGCGGCATGCAAATCCCCAAGGGTATGACCCTGCCACCGGAGTTGTTCACCGAGCGTGCGATCAAGCGCGTCAAGCTGGGCGTGATCCTGAACGCGCTGGTCGAAAAGCATGATCTGGCGGCCAAGCCGGAGCAGGTGCAGGCCATGGTGGCGGAATACGCCCAGAGTTTCGAGCAGCCGGAAGAGGTGATTCAGTGGTATGCCGCCGACCCCAAGCGCAGTCAGGAAATCGAGAATCTGGCGCTGGAAGAAAACGTTTCCAATTGGGTGATGGCCAACGCCAAGGTTGTTGATAAGGCGCTGACCTTCAAAGAACTGATGGGGAATGCCTGATGAACGGCCTGACCTCCGGGCGTTTCGTCGAGCCGGTGGATTCCGGCCTGATCCCGATGGTCATCGAGACCAGCGGGCGCGGCGAGCGGGCGTTCGACATCTTTTCCCGCCTGCTGAAGGAGCGGGTGATCTTTCTGGTCGGGCCGATCAACGATCAGGTGGCCAATCTGGTGGTGGCGCAGTTGCTGTTTCTGGAGTCGGAGAATCCCGATAAGGACATCCATCTGTACATCAACTCACCGGGCGGTTCCATTTCGGCGGGCATGGCGATCTACGACACCATGCAGTTCATCAAGCCGCATGTCTCCACGCTGTGCATCGGCATGGCCGCTTCGATGGGCGCCTTCCTGTTGCAGGCAGGCGAAAAGGGCAAGCGTTTCGCGCTGCCGAATTCGACCGTGATGATCCACCAGCCGCTGGGCGGTTTCCAGGGGCAGGCGACGGACATCGAGATCCACGCCAAATACATCCTCAGCCTGCGCGAGAAGCTCTATACCCTGATGGCCGGGCACACTGGCCGCACGGTGGAAGAGATCGCCCGCGACAGCGAGCGCGACAACTTCCTCACCGCCCAGCAGGCGCTGGAATACGGCTTGGTGGATCAGGTGCTGAACAAGCGCGGCTGAGCGCCGGGGCTTAAGGGGGAAACATGGTTGACAAGAACAAGGGCGACAACAAGCTGCTGTATTGCTCGTTTTGCGGCAAGAGCCAGCATGAGGTCAAGAAACTGATCGCCGGGCCGTCGGTGTACGTCTGCGACGAATGCGTGTCGCTGTGCAACGACATCATCCGCGAGGAAGCTCAGACCGAGGTCGGCGGCAAGGCTGCGCCGGGCGGGCTGAACCTGCCGGTGCCGCACGAGATCCGCGCCAAGCTGGACGAATACGTGATCGGCCAGGAACAGGCCAAGAAGATCCTGTCGGTGGCTGTGTACAACCACTACAAGCGGCTGAAGTCCGGAGAGAACAAGGACGACGTCGAGCTGGCCAAGAGCAACATCCTGCTGATCGGGCCGACCGGCTCCGGCAAGACACTGCTGGCGCAGACGCTGGCGCGGCTGCTCAATGTGCCGTTCGTGATGGCCGACGCCACCACGCTGACCGAGGCGGGTTATGTCGGCGAGGATGTCGAGAACATCATCCAGAAGCTGCTGCAAGCCTGCGACTACGAGGTGGAGCGCGCCCAGCGCGGCATCGTCTATATCGACGAGATCGACAAGATTTCGCGCAAGTCGGACAACCCGTCCATCACCCGCGACGTGTCCGGTGAGGGCGTGCAACAGGCGCTGCTGAAACTGATCGAGGGCACCAAGGCCTCGGTGCCGCCGCAGGGCGGGCGCAAGCACCCGAACACCGAGTTCCTGCAAGTGGATACCAGCAACATTCTGTTTATCTGCGGCGGGGCGTTTGACGGGCTGGAAAAGGTCATCCGCAACCGTTCCGAGAAGGCCAGCATCGGCTTCGGCGCGACGCTGGCGGCGCGCGATGACAAAAAATCGGTCGGCGAAGTGTTCCGCACCGTCGAGCCGGAAGACCTGATCAAGTTCGGCCTGATCCCCGAGTTCGTGGGCCGCTTGCCGGTGGTGGCGACCCTGTCCGAACTGGACGAGAAGGCGCTGGTGCAGATCCTGACCGAGCCGAAGAATGCGCTGACCAAGCAGTACCAGAAGCTGTTCGACATGGAAGGCGTGGAGCTGGAGTTCCGTCCCGGCGTGCTGGAAGCCATCGCCAAGAAGGCGCTGGCGCGCAAGACCGGCGCGCGTGGCCTGCGCTCCATTCTGGAGCAGGCGCTGCTCGACATCATGTTCGACCTGCCGTCGCTGGACAACGTCAGCAAGGTGGTGCTGGACGAGAACGCCGGCGACGGCGAACTCAAACCCATCGTCATCTATGCCGACGAGCCGAAGGCGGCCTGAAGTAAAAACGGCGCGGCGCCCTTGAAATCCGGCGCCGCCGCCCACACAATGCGTCTCAACGTCAACCGAAAGACCTGCCATGACTGAACGAGACATGAACGACCCTGCCGAATCCCTGCATCCGCTGCTGCCTTTGCGCGATGTGGTAGTGTTCCCGCACATGGTGATTCCCCTGTTTGTCGGCCGCGCCAAGTCGATCAAGGCGCTGGAAGCGGCCATGGAGGAGGGTAAGAGCATTGTGCTGGTGGCGCAGAAATCGGCCGCCAAGGACGAGCCGTCCATCGACGATCTGTACCGCATCGGCAGCCTGGCCAACATCCTGCAGATGCTCAAGCTGCCCGATGGCACCGTGAAGGTGCTGGTCGAGGGCATCAGCCGCGCGCGTTTGCTCAGCGTGGTGGATGACAAGTCCCATTTTGACGCGGCCATCGAGACCATACCGGCCAACGAGTCGCTGCCCCACGAGGCGGAAGCGATGCGCCGCGCGCTGATCTCCCAGTTCGACCAGTACGTCAAACTGAACAAGAAGATTCCGCCCGAGATTCTGACCTCGCTGGCGGGCATCGACGACGCCGGTCGCCTGGCCGACACCATCGCCGCGCACCTGCCGCTGAAGCTGGAGCAGAAGCAGGAAGTGCTGGAAATCTTCGACGTGCAAAAGCGCCTGGAGCACCTGCTCGGCCTGCTGGAAGGCGAACTGGACATCCTGCAAGTCGAGAAGCGCATCCGTGGCCGCGTCAAGCGCCAGATGGAAAAGAGCCAGCGCGAGTATTACCTGAACGAGCAGGTCAAGGCGATCCAGAAGGAACTCGGCGAGGGCGAGGAGGGCGCAGACCTCGAAGAGCTGGAAAAGAAGATCAAGGCGGCGCACATGCCCAAGGAGGCGCTGGAGAAGGCGCAGTCCGAGCTGAAGAAGCTCAAGCTGATGTCGCCGATGTCCGCCGAGGCCACCGTGGTGCGCAACTTCATCGACGTGCTGGTCGGCCTGCCGTGGAAGAAGAAGACCAAGATCAGCAACGACCTGAAGAAGGCGGAAGAGATTCTGGAAGCCGACCACTACGGTCTGGACAAGGTGAAGGAACGCATCGTCGAATATCTGGCGGTGCAGCAGCGCGTGGACAAGCTGAAGGCGCCCATCCTGTGTCTGGTCGGCCCGCCCGGCGTGGGCAAGACCTCGCTGGGGCAATCCATCGCCCGCGCCACCAATCGGAAATTCATCCGCATGGCGCTGGGCGGCGTGCGCGACGAATCCGAGATTCGTGGCCACCGTCGCACCTACATCGGCTCCATGCCGGGCAAGGTGTTGCAGAACATGAGCAAGGTCGGCGTGCGCAATCCGCTGTTCCTGCTGGATGAGGTGGACAAGATGGGGCAGGATTTCCGTGGCGATCCGTCCTCGGCGCTGCTGGAAGTGCTCGACCCCGAGCAGAACCACACCTTCGTCGATCACTACGTCGAGGTCGAGTACGACCTGTCCGACGTAATGTTCGTCGCCACTGCCAACAGCTACAACATCCCCGGCCCGCTGCTGGACCGCATGGAGGTCATCAACGTCTCCAGCTACACCGAGGACGAGAAAGTCAACATCGCCACCCGTTACCTGATCCCCAAGGCGGTGAAGAACAACGGCCTGAAGGAAGGCGAGCTGAACATCTCCGAGAGCGCGATCCGCGACATTCTGCGCTACTACACCCGCGAGGCGGGCGTGCGCGGGCTGGATCGTGAGATCTCCAAGATTTGCCGCAAGGTGGTGAAGGCGTTGCTGACCGAATCGGCCAAGGGCGGCAAGGTGGCGGTGACTTCGCGCAATCTGGACAAGTATCTCGGCGTGCGCCGCTACAGCTACGGCATGGCGGAGAAGAACAATCAGGTGGGGCAGGTGACCGGGCTGGCCTGGACGGAAGTGGGCGGCGAGTTGCTGACCATCGAGACCGCCGTGCTGCCGGGCAAGGGCAAGACCACCACCACCGGTAAGCTGGGCGAGGTGATGCAGGAATCCATCCAGGCCGCGCTGTCCGTGGTGCGCAGTCGCGCCAAATCGCTGGGCATCAAGCCGGACTTCTACGAGAAGAACGACCTGCACATCCACCTGCCGGAAGGGGCGACGCCCAAGGACGGCCCGTCGGCGGGCATCGGCATCTGCACCGCCATCGTTTCCGCGCTGACCGGCATCCCGGTGCGCGCGGACGTGGCGATGACCGGCGAGATCACCCTGCGCGGCGAGGTGCTGCCCATCGGCGGCCTGAAGGAGAAGCTGCTGGCGGCGCATCGTGGCGGCATCAAGACCGTGCTGATCCCGCATGAGAACGTCAAGGATCTGGCCGAGATTCCCGACAACGTGAAGAACAAGCTCGACATCCATCCGGTGAAATGGGTGGACGAGGTGCTGACCACCGCGCTGGAAAGCAAGCCGGAGCCGCTGCCGGAAGATGCGCCCGTGGTGCCGATCGCCGCAGGCGGCGAAGCGACAGCGGCGGTGACCCATTGATTGCGTGCCCCGGCACGCCCCTTTGAACTTTAGGAGGAACTGATGCAATACGATTACCTGTCTGCTAATCCGAGCGCGGTGCTGGTCGCCGACCAGAACCGCGTGCTGCGCAACACCTACATGATGCTGGCGCTGACCATGATCCCCACGGTCATCGGCGCGTTCGTCGGAACCTCGATCAACTTCGCGTTCATGGCCGAGCACCCGATCATGTCCTCGCTGCTGATGTTCGGCGCGATGATGGGCATGCTGTTCATGGTCGCTGCCCTGCGCAACAGCGTCTGGGGCATCGTCGCCCTGCTGGGCTTCACCTTCGTGGCAGGCGTGCTGCTCGGCCCCATCCTGCAGGTTGCGCTGCACCTGAAAAACGGCGCGCAACTGGTCGGCATGGCCGCTGGCGGCACCGGGATCATCTTCTTTGTGCTGGCCGGCATTGCCACGGTGACCAAGAAGGACTTCAGCTTCATGGGCAAGTTCCTGATGATCGGCCTGGTGATGCTGATTGTCGCCTCGCTGGCCAACCTGTTCTTCCAGATCCCGGCGTTGAGCCTGACCATTTCCGCCATCGCGGTGATGATTTTCTCCGCCTACATCCTGTTCGACGTGAGCCAGATCGTGCGCGGCGGCGAGACCAACTACCTGATGGCGACCTTGGCGCTGTACATGGACATCTACAACCTGTTCATCAACCTGCTGAACTTGCTGATGGCTTTCGGCGGCGAACGCGACTGAACTCCCGCTGCGGCGGGAACAAGAAAGGCGACCGAAAGGTCGCCTTTTGCTTACCACTCACAAGGAGCCTACATGACGCTCGATACTTTTCTGCAACGCCTGAACGAAGCCCCGGAAACCATCGTCTTTGCCGACACCCTCGCCGTCATTGACGCTTATTACGACTTCACCCCCACCCAATTCCGCAATGGCGACCAGATTAACGCCGCAGGCCAGAACAACGGTTCGTGCAAGATATTCTCCTTCGCCCGTCTGCATGGCCTGACACCGGCGCAAACGCTGCATTGCTTCGGCGACTACTATCGCCAGGACGTGCTGGGTCACCCCGAGGGGACGGATCACCAGAACATCCGCAACTTCATGGTGACCGGCTGGGGCGGCGTGGAGTTTGGCGGCGCGGCTCTCGCGTCCAGGCGCTAACCGATGGTTTGGGGCAAGCCGCTCACCGGGTCGGTTTGCGCTGCTCAGGCCTGACGCGCGAAGCCAGTATCTCGTCGCCCGCATCGGCGTCCACCGCCTCCTCGGCGGCGTTTTCCAGCGGCAACTCGGCATCGTTCCAGCCGCGTATGCCGAGCTTGAGCGAGATGACGTTGGCGTAGCCCATCTGCTGCATCACCTCGGCAGCCAGCGCCGAGCGGCGGCCGGAGCGGCAGATGACGATCACCTCCTGCCCGCGCGCCGTGACCAGTTCGGGAATCGTCTCGTCGAAATCCCATTCACAGGACTGCTCCAGCACCCCGCGCGGCGCGTTGATCGATCCGGGAATGCGCAACGCCGCAAACTCTGCCGGTTCGCGCACATCCAGCAGCAGCGGCGCATCCCCCGCCGCCAGCCGCTTGCCGAGGTCCCAGGGCGTGACTTCATTCACACGGGCAAGGGCTTCGGCGACGAGATCGTCGTAACTTTTCATGAAGACGCCTTACGCTTTCTCGAACACCGCGATGGATTCGACATGCGAAGTGTGCGGGAACATGTTCATCACGCCAGCAGCGGCGAGGCGGTAGCCCTTGGTCTGCACCAGAATGTTGGCGTCGCGGGCGAGGGTGCCGGGGTTGCAGCTCACATAGACGATGCGCTGGGGGGTGGTTTTGTCGGTGATGGATTTCATCAGCTCCACCGCGCCGTCGCGGGGCGGATCGACCAGCCAGCGGTCGAATTTTCCGAGCTTGGACAGTTCCTCTTCAGTCATCTCGAACAGGTTCATGGCGCGGAATTCGACCCGTCCGCGCAGGCCGTTGTGCTCCGCCCCTTGCTGGCCGCGCCTGACCAGCGCCGGGCTGCCTTCGATGCCAAGCACCTGCGCGCCCATGCGGGCGATGGGCAGGGTGAAGTTGCCGAGGCCGCAGAAGAAATCGGCGATGCGCTCGCCGGGCTGCGGGTCGAGCAGGCGGATGGCGCGGTGCACCATGACGCGGTTCAACTGGTGGTTGACCTGGGTGAATTCGGTCGGTGCGAACGGCATTTCGATGCCGAATTCGGGCAGGGTGTAGGTGAGCGCGGGCGCTTCCAGCGGGTGGAACGGCGTGACGGTGTCCGGGCCTTTGGGTTGCAGCCAGAACTGGATGGCGTGCGCGTCGGCGAAGGCACGCAGTTTGTCCTCGTCGGCGGCGGTGAGCGGGTCCATGTTGCGGATCACCAGCACGTCAACATTGTCGCCGCAGGCGACCTCGATCTGCGGCAGGCGTTCGCGGATGGAGAGCGTATCCACCAGCGCGGAGAGTTCGGGAATCAGCGCCGAAATCTTGGGCGGCAGGATCTCGCAGCGCGTCAGATCGGCCACGAAGCTGCTGCGTTTCTCGTGGAAGCCGACCAATACCTTGCCTTTTTTCTCCACCCGCCGCACCGACAGCCGCGCGCGCTGGCGATAGCCCCAGGTCAGGCCGTTGATCGGCGGCAGGATGGTTTCCGGCCTCACTTTGCCGATGCGCTCCAGATTGTCTTCCAGTACGCGCTGCTTGGCGGCAATTTGGCCGCGTGGCTCCAAGTGCTGCATCGAACAGCCGCCGCACATCCCGAAATGGAGGCACTTGGGCTGAACCCGCATGAACGACGATTTGAGGATCTGCCCCACCTGAGCTTGCTCGTAGCTGGGCTTCTTGCGGTAGGACGAGTACGTCACCCGCTCGCCGGGCAACGCGCCCTCAATGAAAATCACCTTGCCGTCGGCGTGCGCCACGCCGCGTCCTTCCAGATCGAGCGATTCGACCAGCACTTGTTGCGACATCATTGGTTTCCTGTCTGCTTGAGAAAATGGGATAAAGCATCGTTCTGGCGACGCAAGGGGCGGCTGGCCAGCCAGCTTCCCAGCAGGACGCCGCTGGTGTTGGCGACCATGTCGGCGAACTCGAAATGGCGGTAGCCGGAAAGCCCCTGCAAAATTTCCATGCTGACGCCCAGACCGACCAACCAGGCGCCCAGTCTGATGCGCGCGCCATCATGGTAAAGCGGGCAGAACCACAGCATCAGCAAGGCGTAGGCCGTGGCGTGCTCCAACTTGTCGGCCATGTCGAATTCAAGCGGCTGGGGCGGGATGGGCGTCAGGGACAGCCACACGACGGTGGCGACCCAGACCCAGCCCAACATTTTCCAGAGTGTGGCGTAATTCATCGCGGCGTCTTCTCGTTCGGGGCGGCGGCGTTCACTTCCCGTTCGCCCGGTGGGTGAATTCGCGCTTTGCGCCAGCGGCGATCAGCACGTCGTAGAGTTCGGCTTTTTCCATCGGCCAGGTGCGGCCCAGCACCGAGTCGCCGTCCACGTCCTTGTCGTTGGGGTTGGCTCCGCGGCTGACCAGCAGCTCGACCAGCTTCTTGCTGCCGTTTTCCACCGCGTACATCAGCGGCGTTTCGCGCCAGCCGCGATCCACGGCGTTGACGTTCGCGCCCTTGCCGATCAGCAATTCAGCCAGTTCGGTCTGGCCGAAGGCGCTGGCGAGGCTGAGCGCGCTCATGCCGTAACGATCCACGGCGTTCACGTCGGCCCCGGCGGCGATGAGGCGCTTTGCCTCAACCGCATCCTGACGCTCGATGGCAGACATCAGCGCCGTCCAGCCCTCCACGCCGACTTCGGGGTGATGCGCGCCGCGCGATTCCAGCAAATGCGCCAGGCGGCGGTTGCCGTTCTGGCGGGCGTACATCAGCGCGGTGAAACCGTTGTCGGCGCGCAGATCGGGGTTGGCGCCAGCGTCGAGTGCGGCAGCGACGGCCTCGTAACGGTTGCTGTTGGCCAGCATAACCAGCAGGCTGAGGTGGTGGGGCGGGCTAATTTCGTTGATGTCCAGCCCGGCCTGCTGGAGCAGGGCGATGGTCGGCCAATCGCCGCTTTCGGCAGCCAACAGCAGGGCGTTGTACGCCTTTTCGTCGCGCAGCCCGGGGTTCGCACCGCCATCCAGCAGGGCGCGCACGGCTTCGGCGTGGCCGCCCAGCGCGGCGTACATCAGCGCGGTGTGGTTGTAATGCTGCACGTCGCGCCGATCGGTTTCCGCGCCGTGCGCCAGCAGTTGGCGGATCACCCCGGCGTGGCCTTTTTCGGCGGCCAGCATCAGCGGCGTCTGGCCGTTGCGGCTCATCTTCACGTCGGCTCCGGCGCGCAGCAATTCGGCGACGACATCTTCCGAACCAAACAACGCAGCGGTCAGCAGCGGCGTCCAGCCATCCTCGCTGCGGGCGTTGGCGTTCGCCCCCTTGGTGAGCAACAACTTGATGACTTCGATCCGGCTGTCCATGGTGGCCACCAGTAAGGGAGTGATGTTGTTGGCATCACTTCCGTTCACGTGAGCGCCTTCGGCGAGCAGGCGTTCAACGGTGGTGGCATCCCCGATGTTGGCGGCGTGCAGCAGAGCTTGGCGGGTAGTGTTGCTGCTCCAGACGTTGCTGCTGCGATCCGGGAATCCGAACGTGAAGCCGAGATGTCGACGAATCTCGGTCTGGCGTTCGACATAGCTGCCCACAGCGGCGGCAGGCACGTGGTCGCCGAGGAAATCCAACTCCTGCCCCAACTCGATGCGCGAGCCATCGTGCTGGATGAAGCTGGCGAATTGTAGGTGGTCGTCGGCGACCAACAGGCTTTCATTGCTGGAGCCACTGTTGCGCCGCGCCAGTTCCAGCGTGGCGTGGTAGCGCAGGTGGATGTCCGGGTTCAGGCCGAGCGGGCTCTTGCGTTTGATGACCTTAGGGTAGTCCAGCCACTCACGCAGCGTCATGTCATACAACTCGGCGCGCCAGCGGCCACCGCCGTGCTGGAAGAAGTTATCCACCACGTAGCGGTCGGTGAGGATGACTTCATTGGCCTCGTGGTTGTCGTTGATCTGCGTTGCGCCTTCGCGGCGGATGTTCTGGAACTGGCGGGCGTACTGGTTGTAGCGGAACTCGGTGAGGCGCTCGATCCCGGCGTTGACGAGGCGGTAGCGCATCTGGTCGGCCGCCGCGCCACGCCAGTGCTCGGTGACGGTCAGCGCCACCGGCTGATCGAAGGCGCTGATGCGGTAATGCTCGTCCACGGCAAGTTCGCCGTTGTCGGGAACTTCCATCGGCGTCGGTTGCTCGCTGCCATCGCCGATCACCAGCGCCAGGCCGAAGTCGTTGTAGCCGCGCTGGGGGAAGTCGCCGGACTGAAAGTTGTTGGTAGCATCCAGCCACCAGCGCTTGCCGCCGATTTCGGCCAGGGTGATGACGTGGTCGAAGGCGTGCGGCGTAGGCAGGAAATCGGCAATGCCGCGCTGGAAGCGCGCCGACACCAGTGCGGGCCAAGCCTTCATGCCCAGCCGGTTGAGCAGGGTGGCCAGCAGCAGGGATTTATCCTTGCAGTCGCCGTAGCGCTGGCGGAACACTTGGTTGGGGTGGGCCGGGCGGTGGGAGCTGGCGCCGATTTCGACGCCGAAATAGCGGATCTCCTGCTGCACGAAATTGAGCGCGCGCAGGGCGGCTTCTTCCGGTGTGTGCGAGGTGCTACGCCATTGCTCAATCTGCGCCAGCAGTTCCGGGGAAAGATCGTCCGGCAGGCGGTACATCGGCTGCGCCCAGTCCCTCACCTCCTTCCAGTTGGCGTATTCGCTGATTTCCAGCCAGGCGGCGGGGATGTACCAGCGCGGATATTCCTCTTCGATAAACAGCGGCGGCAGGTGCTCGCGGCTTACCCGTACTTCGCGGACGCCATTGGCCTCATGAACTTCCGGCGTCAACTCCACGTGGTGGAAGCGGGTGCCGACCGGGCGGTCGGTGGGGAACAGCAGGCGGATGCCGAGGCGCTCGATGGGTGCATCCCCGCCGCTCAGCGGGTAGGCGAAGTCGATGCGGTTGCCGAAGATCGGGTTACTGCCCTGGATGGTGTAGGCGTATTCCACCTGGTCGCCCACGCGGATGTCGTCCAGTACCACCGAGGCGGACACGACGCCGTTGTACATGCGCTTTTCCAGATCCTTCTCGCGCTGGATCAGCCGCACGCGGGAGCGATCCAGCTTGTTCAGCCGCACGCCGTCGCGGATCACGGAAAACTCGTGCAGCGTCAGCGTCTGGTATTCCGGGCTGAACTCAATTTCGACCTGGGCGACCTTGTCCAGCGCGGATTTTTGCAGCGGTTGCAGGACGCAGTGGGTGTAGCGGGTCTGTCCCTTGTCGGTTTGCTGGTTCTGATCGTCGCGCAGCAGGATGCGGTAGGCGGTGCTGGCGTCCACCACGCCCGGCTCGGCCGGGGCGGCGAGGGGCTGCACCCAGGCGGGCGGCTTGTCGACGAAATAACGAAAGGCGCTGGATGCGATGCCCGCCTTGTCCGGCTTGGCAGCCTTGGGCGCGGCGTCCGCCAGACCGGGCAGCGCCAGCGCCACCATCAGCAGGCAGAGGGCGGGTTTCAGGCTCCAACTCGTGCGTCGTGTCATCGGCATTCTCGTTCGGAATTTCAGCGGGTGCTCCAGCCGGACAGGAATTCCTGCCAGTGGCGGGCGTCGATTTTTTCCAGTGCGCCGCGCACTAGTTCGCATTCGCGCTGGTAGGCGGCGCGGCTGAGTTGGCCGCGCATCAATTGAAAGCGCAGGAACACCAGGAAGGTATTCACCACGTCGGTCTCACAGTAGTCGCAAATTTCCTGCAAGCGGCCTTGCTGGTACGCCTCCCAGACCTTGCTGCCGTCCATGCCCAGCTTGCCGGGGAAACCGATCAGCTTGGCCAGTTCGTCCAGCGGTGCGTTGGCGCGACCGGTGTAGAGGGCGAGCAAGTCCATCAGATCGAGGTGGCGGGTGTGGTAGCGGCTGATGTAGTTGTTCCACTTGAACTCGCGGTCGTCCTCGCCCATGTCCCAGTAGCGGGCGCACTGTACGCCGTGAATCAGGCCGCGATAGTGCAGCACCGGCAGGTCGAAGCCGCCGCCGTTCCAGCTCACCAGTTGCGGGGTGTATTTGTCGATGCCGTCGAAGAAGCGCTGGATGATCTGGCCTTCGTCGCCGGACAGCGTCCAGACGCGGAAGCTGTCGCCTTCGCGCAGCGCGCAGGAGAGGGCGACGATCTTGTGCAGGTGGTGCGGCAGGAAATCGCTGCCTGTTTTCTGGCGACGGAATTGCCCGGCCATCTCCGCCACCTCGGCGTCGGCGACGGCATCATCCAGCCCGTACAGGCTGCGCAGCCCGGCGATGTCTGGGATGGTTTCGATGTCGAAGATGAGGGTGGGGGTCATGATCGGGCAGCAATTTGGACAGGGCGCGATTGTAGCCCGAATCGTCTCTTACCTTGGCTCGATGAGTCCGGTAGAGTTGCGGCCTGCCAAGTTTTTCGGTTGGCTATACATCTCAAAGACAAACCATGCTCGATTGGAAAGACGGACTCCCCTATTCCAACCGCTACGGCGATGTGTATTTCTCGGCAGATTCCGGGCTGGAGGAGACGCGCCACGTATTCCTGGAGGCGAACCGGCTGCCGGAGCGTTTCGCCGCCTTACGTTCCGGCGAGAGCCTGGCCATCGGCGAGACCGGCTTCGGCACGGGGCTGAATTTCCTGTGCACCTGGCAGGTGTTTCGCACACAGGCGGCGCAGGGAGCGTCGCTCGATTTTTTCAGCGTGGAAAAATTTCCGTTGGAAGACACAGAACTGGAGGCGGCACTGGCGCTTTGGCCGGAGTTGGCCGAGCTGGCGCAAGAGTTGCGGACACGCTGGCGGCGGCGCGTGCCCGGCTGGAATCGCTGGAGTTTTGACCAGGGGCGGGTGCGCTTGACGCTGGTGATCGGCGATGTGGCATCTGCATTGCCGGGGCTTCCTGTAGGTGCGATGGACGCCTGGTTTCTGGATGGATTTTCCCCGGCGCGCAATCCCGAGATGTGGTCGCCCGAGGTGATGCGCGCCCTGGCGCGGGCTTCCCGACCGGCGGCCACGCTGGCGACCTATACCAGCGCGGGCTGGGTGCGGCGTGGGTTGGCGGAGGCTGGATTCGTCGTCGAAAAACAGCCGGGTTTCGGACGCAAGCGAGAAATGTTGTGCGGCCAGCTTCCCGGCGCGACGGTTCAGCGCGCGGAAACGCCTCAGGTCGCCATCGTGATCGGCGGCGGCGTGGCCGGATGTGCGGCGGCTTATGCTCTGGCGCGGCGCGGCATCGGCGTGACTCTGATCGAGCAGGCCGACCGGCTGGCGGCGGGCGCTTCCGGCAATCCGCGCGGCATCCTGCACGCGCGCTACAGCGCCGGGATGAATCCGCTGCACCAGTTCGTGCTGGCTTCCTACGGCCATGCGCTGGGGCTGCTGGACGAGGTGCTGCCTGTGGGTGGCGAGAATCGGGCGGAGTGCGGTGTGCTGCAATTGGCTTTTTCGGAAAATGAGCGGCTGCGCATGGACAAGCTGCTGTGCCGCGATTGGGAAGTGCCGGTGTTCCGTCCGGTGAATGCGCGACAGGCGTCGGAACTGGTAGGTGTTGCAGTTGAGCACGGAGGCTTGTGGTTTCCCTCCGGTGGTTGGGTGGTTCCGCCGGTCGTGTGCCAGCGATTGGCGGGGATCCCGGGAATCGTGGTGAGGACGGGGCTGCGCGTCGAAAATTTGCAGCGACAGGATGGTCGTTGGCTAGTGACGGGTGTGGATGGAACCCGGGGCGCGTGGCAGATGGGGGCTGACATGGTGGTGGTTGCCTGCGCCCACCAAGCCAGACGGTTGACGCCTTTCGGACACTTTCCGCTGACACCGGTGCGCGGCCAGGTGAGCCTGTTGCCGACGACCGAAACGAGCCGCACCTTGCAGGCGGTGGTGTGCGGCGATGGCTATTGCGCCCCGGCGGCGGAGGGGCGGCATGTGGTCGGCGCAACCCATGCATTCGACGACGAGGGGTGCGACCTGCGCGCGGAGGATCATGCCGAGAATCTGGCGCGGATGTCCGAGCTGATGCCGGGATCGATGCAGGCGAGCGGAGAGGGGGCGGATTTCCCGGGGCGAGCCTCGGTGCGCTGTTCTGCACCGGGCGCCATGCCGCTGGTCGGCAAAGTGGCCGACGGGTTGTATTGCAGTTTGGCGCATGGCACGCGCGGTCTGCTGACGGCGGGCCTGGCGGGTGAACTGATCGCGAGCCAAGCGTTGCACACTTTGCCGCCCTTGGCGGAGTTGGTGGTGGTGGCGCTTTCACCCGTTAAACGGGTGAAAACGGGTCAGGAACGATAGTCGGGCAGGAGCAGCGGCTCGTACCGGATGGGCGCGCCATCCGTCATTTTGAATACAGAGACATGTTGCACCAGCCCTTGCGCCTGGGCTTCGAGCAGTTTGGCCGCAGCGGCGGCTTCTTCCACCAGGGCCGCGTTCTGCTGCGTAGCGTCGTCCATCTCGGCAATGGCGCGATTGACCTGCTCAATGCCAGCACTCTGCTCCATCGATGCGGCCACGATCTCAGACATGATGTCGGTCACCCGCTTGTTTGAGGCCAGGATCTCGTCCATGGTCTTGCCGGCCTGGGTGACTAGCTTGCTGCCGTTCTCGACCTTCTCGACGGAATCGCCGATCAGGGATTTGATCTCCTTGGCGGCGGCGGCCGAGCGTTGCGCCAGATTGCGCACTTCTCCGGCCACCACGGCGAAGCCGCGTCCCTGTTCTCCGGCGCGCGCCGCCTCGACGGCAGCATTCAGCGCCAGGATGTTGGTCTGGAAGGCGATGCCGTCGATCACGGAAATAATGTCCACGATCTTGCGTGAGGATTCGTTGATGGAGTCCATGGTGGTGACGACCTGGCCGACGACTGCACTGCCTTTCAGGGTGACGTCGGCAGCACCGATGGCCAGCCGGTTGGCCTGCTGCGCGTTTTCGGCATTTTGTTTCACGGTGGTGGTCAGCTCTTCCATGCTGGAGGCAATTTTCTCCAGATTGGCCGCCTGATGTTCGGTGCGGTTGGAGAGGTCCTGGTTGCCCATGGCGATCTCGCGGGAGGCGGTGTTGATGGCGTCCGTTGCCTCGCGGATCTGCTCGATCAATTCACGGAGCTGCTCGACCGTGGCGTTGATGCCCGCGCTCATGGCGCCGAAAGAGCCGGGATACGGCTGGGTGATGGTCTGGGTGAGGTCGCCCTGAGCCAGCGCGCTCGCCACCCGCACCACGTCGTTGATGCCGGTCTCGGTGACGGTGGAGAGCTTGTTGAACAGTTCGGCCAGTTCCTGGTTGTAGCCGACCTTGCCTTCCAGCGCCATCTTGGAGCTGAAATCGCCACGCACGGCGGCATCTTCGACGATCTGCTTGATTTCCTTCACCAGCCGGGTCAGCGAGAGCGCGGTGGTGTTGACGCTGTGCTTCACCTGGTCGTAGGCGCCGGAATAATCCTTGTGGATTTTCTGGTCGAGGTCGCCATTGGCGATGGCTTCGGTGACCCGGACAGTGTCCTTGAAAGCGTCATCCACGGTTGAGCACAACTGGTTCAGCAGTTCAGCCAGCTCCTTGTTATAGCCGACCTTGCCGTTCATTTCGATGCGGACGCTGAAATTGCCAAGCACGGCGGCCTGGGCGATGGATTTGATTTCGTGCACCAGCGTCCGAAGGCTGTTTTGCATCGACTGCATGGCCATCAACTGGCGACCAACCTCGTCTTCGCCTTCAAGGGTGATAGTAGAAGAGAGATCGCCGGACGCGATGCGGTTGGCTGCGTCAGCGGAGTGGAGCACCGGGGCCGTGATGCGCTGGATCAGTTTGCCGATCAGAAAGTAGAGCAGCACTTGCAGCAGGAGTTGCAGCACCCATGACCACATATTGACCTTGCTGATCAGCGCGTATTCCTCGCTGATGTCCATGGTGACACTGGCCGCCCCCGTGACAGTGCCCGCCGGGACGGAGTGACACATCAGGCAGTTGGTGCTGCGGAAGTTCTTCTGGGCGATGAAGGGAACCACCACTCTCAGGGCGTGGTGGTCATCATGAATCACTGCCTGGATTTGCACCTTGCCACTTTCCAGTGCGGCGCGATCCAGAGCATCGGTCGGCTGTTCGGAGGCGAGTCCAGCACCATATTGGCGGACGACCGGTTCGCCTCGGATGACGCGAAGCTCGTCCAGCTTTTCGGTGGCCCCCATCGTTTCTACATACAGGCTGCGCTGCTCGGTGTTGCTGATGATGCCGTTGATCATCAGCATGTTCAGCCCATTCAGTACACCATCGGCTGAAATCAGGGTGGTATAGCGGGCTTTGTCTAGGACATGATCCTCGAATTTGTTCATGGCGAAACGCTGGACGAACAACATGATGATGAAAAGGATCAGCTGGATGGGAATTTGGAGTTTGGATTTGATCGAGAGCTTGTTCCACCACTGTTGCATGATTTACCCCGTGAATTGTTATTGGGCTTCCTCTTGGTTTTTCGGCTTGGTAGCGGGGAACTTTAGAGGGGGACGTCGATTATTCGTGGTTGGTGGCAGTGCTGTTCGGTGAGGTGGTTGAGGCCGCCAGCAGCATGGCCTGGCGGGTTTCGGGCGTCTCCAGGCTGATGCGCCCCAGCACACCGCTGCGGTAATCAGTGAGCAGGATGATGGCGGCCTTTTCGATGTCCGGCTCGCCCCCCCGGAGGCGGAAGCCGCGCCGTGCGGCGATCTGTTCGACTACGCCGGGTGCATCCAGCTCCGCTGGTTTGAGTCCGTAGCGTTTGGCGAGCAACTCGGTGTAGTGCTCAAGCAGCAGAGCGGCGAGGAAGAAGGCGACCTCCTCTTCGATCAGGGCGTTGCGACCGATGGAATGGCTCGCCGCCAACATCAGCCCGTCGCTCTCGTATTCGATCTTCGGCCACATCATTCCCGGCGTGTCGATCAGCGTCATCCGCTCATTGAGGTCGAACACCTGCTGGCTCTTGGTGATGGCCGGTTCGTCGCCCACAGCTGCGGCGCGGCGCTTGAGCAGTGCGTTCATTAGGGTGGACTTGCCGACGTTGGGGATGCCCATGATCATCATCCGCAAGGGTTTGAGCGGCGTGCCGCGATGCGGGGCGAGTTTCAGGCAGAGGCCCGGCACCTTGGCGACGTCGCCCGGTTTCTTGCATGACAGCGCCACCGCTTTCACCCCGGGCTGTGCATTGTAGAAATTCAGCCAAGACTGAGTTGCGGCTGGATCGGCCAGGTCGGCCTTATTCAGGATCTTGAGGCAAGGGCGCTGGCGATACTCCCGTAGTTCGCGGATCATCGGGTTGCTGCCAGCTTCCGGGACGCGCGCATCCACCACCTCGATGACCACATCGATACGCTCCATCGTCTCCGCCGCCTTTTTGCGGGCAGAAGTCATGTGACCGGGGAACCACTGGATGGCCATTGTTTGAATCGGTGGGTGATTGCGGGAGGGCGCAGTTTACCCCAAGAGGGCAGATGGACGAAGCGTCGGCCAGTCGTCGAGTCAGCGGGGCTCCTGGTGAAGGAGGTTCAAGGTGGTCAGGCTGCGCTGTCTTTGCGCCATCAGCCACTCCGGCTGTGAAGCGGACGAAAGATCGCAGCCGGGTGTCATTTCGCGCAACTTTTCCCGCCAGCTTGAAGTGGTCATGCGTTGGGCGAAGCAGCGCTCCAGCACACGAATCATTGCCCGTGGTGCCACCGAAGCACCGGGCGAGGCGCCCAGCAGGGTGGCCAGCGAGCCGTCGGCGGCGGTGACGATCTCGGTGCCGAATTCCAACTTGCCCACCCCGTTCCGGTACTCCTTGATGACCTGCACCCGTTTGCCGGCATGGGCCAGCGTCCAGTCGCGCACGTGCGCGTCGGGGTAGAGGCTGCGCAGCGCCTTGTTGCGCTGTCCCGGCGTTTGCAGCGCCTCGCTGATGAGGTAGCGGGTGAGATCGACGTTGCTCCAGCCCGCCGATATCAGCGGGCGCAGGTTGAACGGGCTGACCGACTTGAGCAGGTCGAGGTAGGAACCCTGCTTGAGGAACTTGGTGGTGAACCCGGCGAAGGGGCCGAACAGCAGCGCACGCTGGCCGCCGATGATGCGGGTATCCAGGTGCGGCACCGACATCGGCGGTGCGCCCAGCGGGGCCTTGCCGTAGACCTTGGCATGGTGACGGCTGACGATCTCTGGGGTGCGGCAAACCAGCCACTGACCGCTGACCGGGAATCCGCCGTAGCCACGACTTTCCGGGATGCCGGACTTTTGTAGCAGCGGCAGCGCGCCGCCGCCTGCACCGAGAAAGGCGAAGGGGGCGACGAAGGTTTTGCCGTGATGGCTGGAGAGGTCTTGGACATGGACGTGCCAGCGGCCACGCTTGTCCTGCTCCAGCGCGCGCACCGAATGGTGGGTGAGCAGGCTGAAATTGGGTTGTTTCCTGAGCGTTTCGACCAAGGCGCGCGTCAGAGCCCCGAAGTCGATGTCCGCACCGTATTCCACCCGAGTGGCGGCAACGGCCTGGGCGGGGTCGCGGCGCTCCATCACCAGCGGCATCCACTGGCGCAGCACTTCCGGGTCTGCACTGTAGCGCATGTCGGCGAACTGGGCGTGCGCGCTCATGGCCTGATGGCGCTGGCGCAGGAAGGCGACGTTGTCCGCCCCGGACACGAAGCTGATGTGCGGCGTCGGGTTGATGAAGCTCGACGGTGCGGGCAGCAGGCCGCGCTCGACCAGATAACTGAAGAACTGGAGGGTGACCTCGAAATCGCCATTGATGGCGAGGGCGCGCTTGACCTCGATCGAGCCGTCCGCCGCCTGCGGGGTGTAGTTCAATTCGCAATACCCGGCATGGCCGGTGCCCGCGTTGCTCCAGCCGTCCGAACTCTCGTGGGCGACCTGATCGAGACGTTCGACCATCACGATCTTCAGATCGGGGTCGAGTTGCGACAGCAGGACGCCCAGTGTGGCGCTCATCACGCCCGCGCCGATCAGGAGGACATCTGCATGAATGACGGACATGATTAACTTCCTGAAGGTGCGGTGCGCCCGGCAGTCGGGAGGCGCGGGTGGAAAGTGAGAGGGATCGCCGTCGGCGGCGGCGATTTGAGGATATGCTTTTTCGCCCGGCCCATCACGTGCATCTCGCAGGCGCGGCAATCGAATTCCAGCCGCAGCTTCTCGCTGCCGTTGACCAGCGTCATCGGCTCGGCACGCACCTGACCCTGCACCCCGGTCACTCCCTTGGCCTGTTTCGGACACAGGCTCAGGCTGTAGCGGATGCAGTGGCGGGTAATCATCAGCGACACCTCGCCTGCCTCCGCGTGCGATTCGTAGGCAGCGGCGACCAGCTTCACGCCGTGTTGCTCGTAGAAACGCCGCGCCGCGCTGTTGTAGACGTTGGCGAGGTAGGAGAGCGATTCCTCCGGATACTGCGCGGGCGGTTCCAGCGCTGGCTTGCGCTGCGGACGGACGTAAGCCGAGCGTCGCGCTGCTTCCAGTTTCTCTACTGCCTCACGCCGCAGGGCATTGAGGGCGGAAGAGGGGATGAACCAGGGCTGGGCAAGCACCAGTTCGGCGGGAGCATGTAACTCGAAATCGGTGTTGCCGAAGCGGTCGAGCTGGGCGCGCAGTTGCGCTTCTGCTTGGTCGGGTTGCTTGGCCGGTTGTTTTCCCAAGGTTGCATCGGCGGTGGCGCGGCTGCCGTCCTCGTCTTGAAGGATGAGCGCAAAGCCGTCTGCCGTTTCAGCCAGCGTGGCGCGGAGGCCGATCTTGCGCTCAGACGACTTCTTTTGCAGCGCTTGTTCCCAGACCTGATCGCTGTTGCGGTTGATGGCCAGGTCGATGCGCAGGCCGGTCAGTTCGTGCATCTTTTCGTTCGGCCACACGCGCCAGCCCCGTCCCACCTGTTTGACCGTGTTGGCGCGAATGCCGCGCGTCTCGCGCTTGTGTAGGTAATTCAGGCCGTCGCCGTTGCTCATGGGTTGGTCGGTGGCCACCTCGAACCAGTCCGGGCCGATTGCACTGACTTCGCCCAGCGGCAGGCCGACGAAGCTGGGCGCGTCAAACGCGCCGATGTCGGCCTGACGGCCACGGCTGAAATAGTCCGTCGCGCCGCGATGAAAGGTCTTGTCCGGATCGGGGGTGAACAACAAGCGCGTCCTGCCGCTGGAGGCGGGGCGCAGGTCGGAGCGGTCTTCGAGGATCTCGTCCAGCAGACGGCGGTAATGGCCGGTGATGTTCTTGACGTAGGGCGCGTCCTTGTAGCGGCCTTCGATCTTGAAGCTGCGCACGCCCGCAGCGATCAGGGCGTTGAGGTTGTCGCTCTGGTTGTTGTCCTTCACCGACAGCAGATGTTTTTCGAACGCCACCACCCGGCCCTGCGCGTCGGTCAGGGTGTAAGGCAATCGGCAGGCCTGTGAACAGTCGCCGCGATTGGCGGAGCGGCCGGTGTGGGCGTGGCTGATGTAACACTGGCCAGAGTAGGCCACGCACAGCGCGCCGTGGATGAAGTGCTCGATGACGGTGTCGTCCGGCACGGCAGCACGCACCCTGGCGATTTCAGCTATGGTCAGTTCGCGCGCCAGCACGAGCTGCGAGAAACCGGCATCGGCGAGGAATTTCGCCTTTTCCGGCGTGCGGATGTCGCACTGGGTCGAGGCGTGCAGCGCGATGGGTGGCAGGTCGAGTTCCAGCAGGCCCATGTCCTGCACGATCAGCGCATCCACCCCGGCGTTCCAGCAATCCCACGCCAGTTGGCGGGCGGATTCCAGTTCGGCGTCATGCAGGATGGTGTTGAGGGTGACGAAGATTTGCGCGCGGAAGCGGTGGGCGTAGTCCACCAGCCCGGCGATGTCGGCCAGCGAATTACCCGCCTTGTCGCGTGCGCCAAATGAAGGCCCGCCGATGTACACCGCGTCAGCGCCGTGCAGCACGGCTTCGCGACCGATGGTGGCGGTCTTGGCGGGGGCGAGCAGTTCGAGGAGATTATTATGGTTGGGCATGCGGCGAGATTATACCGGAAGGCATCGACAACCCCTCTTTCAGGCGATGGGGAAATGGGCGGACAGATGCTGCGAATTTATCCGTGATTTCGTTTGACAGGGGGGAGTGGTTTCAATAGAATGCGCGCCTTTCGTAGTTTATTGAATTCGGGTAAAGCCATGAAAACATTTTCCGCCAAGCCGCAGGAAGTCCAGCACGACTGGATCCTGGTGGACGCCAAGGATGCTGTGCTGGGTCGTCTGGCCAGCCAGATCGCCACTCGCCTGCGCGGCAAGCACAAGGCCATCTACACCCCGCACGTGGACACCGGCGACTTCGTCGTCGTGGTCAATGCTGACAAGCTGCGCGTGACCGGCAACAAGGCCCAGGCCAAGATGTACTACCGCCACTCCGGCTATCCCGGCGGTATTTACGAAACCAATTTCACCAAGCTGCAACAGCGTCATCCGCAGCGCGTGCTGCAAAAGGCGGTCAAGGGCATGCTGCCCAAGGGGCCGCTGGGCTACGCCATGCTGCGCAAGCTGAAGGTGTACGGTGGTGCGACTCATCCGCACTCCGCGCAACAACCGCAACCCACTGATCTGCTGAAGGCATAACCATGAGCGTTACTTACAACTACGGCACTGGCCGTCGCAAGAGCGCGGTAGCTCGCGTATTCATCAAGGCTGGCAAGGGCGACATCATCGTCAACGACAAGCCGGTGGATGTGTTTTTCTCCCGCGAAACCGGTCGCATGATCGTGCGTCAGCCGCTGGAACTGACCGAGATGCTGGGCAAGTTCGACATTCTGGTGAATGTGTCGGGCGGCGGCGAAGCTGGTCAGGCTGGCGCCGTGCGTCACGGCATCACCCGTGCCCTGATCGACTACGATGCAACGCTGAAGCCCGTGTTGAGCAAGGCCGGTCTGGTGACCCGCGACGCCCGCGAAGTTGAGCGCAAGAAGGTCGGTCTGCGCAAGGCACGTCGCCGCAAGCAGTTCTCCAAGCGTTAATCGCTTACGCACTGGCTCCAAGTGCAGCAGAGGCCACCTTCGGGTGGCCTTTGTCATTCGTGGAGTATGGCGCTCTCTGTTCGCCGCAGGTTTTCGCCGGTGAATAATTGGCGGTGCGCCGGATTACTCGGCGGTAGCCAGCTGGTCGCGACCGTTCTGTTTGGCGCGCATCAGCGCACGATCGACGCGATGGAACAGGCTGATCTCGGTCTCGCTGCCGTCGTATTCGCCGAGGCCGACGCTGATGGTGAGGTGCATCTTGTGCGGGAAGGGATACTCCTTGACCAGGGTTTGCATGCGCTCGGCGAACTTGATTGCTTCGGCGAGCGGGGTATTGCGCAGCATGATGGCGAATTCCTCACCACCCCAGCGCGCGGCGCAATCCGACGGGCGGATCATGCCGCGCAGGATGGTTGAAAAACATTTCAGGGTGTCGTCGCCGACGAGGTGACCGTGCTGGTCGTTCACTTTCTTGAAATGGTCGATGTCGATAACTACCAGCGAGAACGTCGGCGAAGAATAGCGGTTGATGCGCTCGATCTCTGCGCTCATCTCCTTGTACAGCAGGCGACGGTTGCCCAGTTCGGTCAGCATGTCGGTGTAGGCCAGCTTTTCGTAGCCGTGCGCTTTGACCTCAAGCATGCCCACCAGTTCGCGAAGCTCGTTGTTGTGGTTCTTGAGCAGGTTGATCCAGGAGCCATAGGCGATGCCCAGCAATTCGCTTTGGGTTACTACGCCCAGGATGCGTCCGTCGTCATCGACGACGATGGTGCGTTTGATGCCATGTTGCTTCAGTTGCTACATGGCGTCATTGATCGTGTCGCCGTGATGGGTGGTGATGACCGGGCTGCGCATGAAGTTCGTCAGCGGCTGCTCGGTGTCCTTTCCCGTTGAGATGGCCTTGAATACGTCTTTGGTCGTGATGATGCCGACCGGCTTGCGTTCGCGGACGACGATGATGGCATCCTCCATCTTGCGGAAATGGTGGATGACGTCGTCCAGAATCCAGTCTTCGGTGTGCATCGGCGGCTCGGAGCGGGCGATCAGTTCTCCGACGGTCTTGCGCTCCATCATCAATGACGGATCGACAGAGGAGAGGAGGTCGGTGAAGCTGACGATTCCGGTTACATGACCGTGCGCATCCATGACTCCAAGGTAGCGCTTGCCGCTACGCTCCATCTGCTCGAAGGCGTCCAGCACCCGGCTGGTAGCGGAAATGCTCTGCATCGGCTGGGCCAGCAGAGTGGTGATCCGGGTGTCGTAACCTCCGCCGTTATGCACGTATTCCAGCAGATCCTCAATCGAGAAGAGGTATTGCTCACCTGCCGAATCAATGATGATGCTGCTGCACCCTTTTTTATCCATCAACCGGGAAGCGTCACGCACCGTGATGTCGCTGTGGCTGCGCAGCAGCGTCTGCTGGGCGATGGCGCCGACGGTGGGGAAGGTCTCGTGTAGCGGCATATCCATGGCGGTTTTCTTCGTGTCAGTGATGCCCGGTTTTGATGGCCAGGGTCGAGTATTTCTCGAAATTCCTCACCAGATCGGCCAGTGATTCCGAGCCGGTTTTTTTCATCACCTTGGCCCGGTGCGCCTTGACGGTCTTGATGGAAATCTTGAGTCCGTTGGCAATTTCCTGGTTGGTCAGCCCGCAGGCAACCAGTGTGCCGACATCGTGTTCGCGCTTGGTGAGACGGCCAAACAGATCGGAAATGGTGTTTTCGGCCTGCTTGGATTGGACGTTTTTCATGTAACGTTCGAAAGCCAAGTGGATCGTTTCGTTGAGCTCTTTCAGGGAGAAGGGCTTTTCGAGGCAAAATCCCCTAAAAGTATGCAGCAGTTGGGTGGTGACCGAAACGGTCTCGGGCAGGCCGATGCAGATGATGGGAATGTGACGGATTTCATCAATGGAATGCCAGGCGCTCTGCAGCATCCAGCATCTGGACTCGGCGATGCAGCAACTGGCGGCAAGGGATGGCAGGCAATCCCGTCCGTCATGCCGAACCCAGTGGACGAACTCTGCGGGCTGGGCAAAGGTTATCGTCGTGAATCCTTCATTGAGGCCGAGGCGACTGCATGCCTTGTGTATCGCCAGGTCGCCACCGATGACAAAGACAATCCGGTTCTTCATTCTGGTAGTCTGCAGTGGTTAAGTCCGGTATTGGGTGGAGTTGATACTATCGAATAGTTTATGGGATTGATATTAGACCTAAGACTCATCCAGAAGCTCGTAGATGCATTGAATGCTGTATGCAATGATGGTGGAACTATGTAGGCGCGGCGTGCCAGCAGAGGTCGCAAGGAAGTGGCGGTGATGGGCCGGGTTTTCGTTTATTATCGCGGCTGCTGGTTTTAGGGGGTTGAGCATGATCAAGGTAGGCATAGTCGGGGGGACGGGGTACACGGGCGTCGAGTTGCTGCGATTGCTGGCGCGGCATCCGCAGGTGGCGTTGACGGCGATCACTTCGCGCGCCGATGCGGGCACGCGGGTGGACGCGATGTTCCCCAGCCTGCGCGGCTACGTGGATTTGTGTTTCTCGCATCCCGATCAGGCCGATCTGGCTGGTTGCGATCTAGTGTTCTTCGCCACGCCCAACGGCATCGCCATGCAGCAGACGCGCGCCCTGCTGGACGCCGGGGTGAAGGTGATCGATCTGGCAGCCGACTTCCGCATTCAGGACATTGCCGTGTGGGAGAAGTGGTACGGCATGACTCACGCCTGCCCCGATCTGGTCGCCGAGGCGGTGTACGGTCTGCCGGAAGTGAATCGCGCCGCCATCCGCCAGGCGCGGCTGGTGGCCAACCCCGGCTGTTATCCGACCGCCGTGCAACTGGGTTTCCTGCCGCTGATTGAAGCCGGGCTGGTGGAGGTCTCCGGCCTGATTGCTGACGCTAAATCCGGCGTCTCCGGCGCGGGACGCAAGGCCGAGGTGCCTACCCTGCTGGCCGAGGCTGCCGATACTTTCAAGGCTTACGGCGTGCCGGGCCACCGCCATCTGCCCGAGATTCGCCAAGGGCTGGCGCGCATGGCGGGCGGGGAGGTCGGGCTGACCTTCGTACCGCACCTTACGCCGATGATACGCGGCATCCACGCCACCCTGTATGGCAAGCTCAAGGCGGAAGCCGATCTGCAAGCGCTGTTCGAGCAGCGTTACGCCAGCGAACCGTTCGTGGACGTGCTGCCTGCGGGCAGCCATCCCGAGACCCGCTCTGTGCGCGGGGCCAATACCTGCCGCATCGCGGTGCACCGTCCGCAGGGCGGCGACACCGTGGTGGTGCTGTCGGTGATCGACAATCTGGTCAAGGGCGCGGCCGGGCAGGCGGTGCAGAATCTGAATATCATGTTCGGCCTGCCGGAAACTACGGCGCTGGAAGTGGTGCCGTTGTTGCCCTAAGAACAAACGCTCGCCCGGTGCGAGCGAGAACAAGGCCGTTGGAGCGGCTCAGACGAGGAAGAGCATGAAGATACACGAATACCAGGCCAAGGAAATCCTGCGCCAGTACGGCGTACCCACGCCGCGCGGTGTCGCCTGTTTCAGCGTGGACGAGGCGGTGGCGGCGGCGCAGCAGCTCGGCGGCAGCGTGTGGGTGGTGAAGGCGCAGATCCACGCGGGCGGTCGCGGCAAGGGCGGTGGCGTCAAAGTGGCGAAGTCGCTGGACGAAGTGCGTCTGCACGCGCAGGCCATTCTGGGGATGCAACTCGTCACCCATCAGACCGGCCCGCAGGGTCAGACTGTACGCCGTCTGCTGGTGGAAGAGGGCGCGGCCATCGCCCGCGAGTTCTACCTCGGCATGGTGGTGGATAGAGCCAAACAGCGCGTGGCGCTGATCGCCAGTTCCGAAGGCGGCATGGAGATCGAAGAAGTCGCCGCGCACTCGCCGGAAAAGATCAACACCGAATGGGTAGACCCGGTCGCCGGGCTGACCGACGCGCAGGCCGATGCCACTGCACGCACCATCGGCCTGCCGGATGCCGCGCTGGCTGAAGCCCGTACCGTGTTGCAGGGGCTGTACCGCGCCTTCGTTGAGAAGGATGCCATGCTGGCCGAGATCAACCCGCTGATCCTCACTGCCGACAACCGCGTGGTGGCGCTGGATGCCAAGTTCAACTTCGATTCCAATGCGCTGTATCGTCATCCCGAGATCGTGGTCTTGCGCGATCTGGACGAGGAAGACCCGGCGGAAATCGAAGCCTCGAAGTTCGACCTCAGCTACATCCAGCTCGACGGCGACATTGGCTGTCTGGTGAACGGCGCGGGGCTGGCGATGGCGACCATGGACATCATCAAACTCTACGGCGGCAGTCCGGCCAACTTCCTCGACGTGGGCGGCGGAGCGACCACGGAAAAGGTTACCGAAGCCTTCAAGCTGATGCTGCGCAATCCCAAGCTCAAAGCGATTTTGGTGAATATTTTCGGCGGCATCATGAAGTGCGACGTGATTGCGCAGGGCGTGGTCGCCGCAGCGCGCGAGGTCAGCCTCAACGTGCCGCTGGTGGTGCGGCTGGAAGGCACCAACGTGGAACTCGGCAAACAGATCCTGGCCGAGTCTGGTCTGCCCATCATTTCGGCGAACAACATGGCGGATGCAGCGGAAAAAGTCGTTTCGGCGGCAAGCGCATTGGCTAATTCTCATGGATAAAATCGATTTCAAGAAAGAGTTGCGCTATCTATATCGCGCATCAGATAAGGAGGTGGTGCAGGTTGAAGTGCCCGCCTTCAACTTCCTCATGGTAGATGGCACTGGCGACCCTAACACTTCGGAAGAGTACGCTCAGGCAGTCGAAGCGCTGTTCGCCGTTTCATACGCCATAAAATTCAGGGTGAAGAAAGGGGCGCAGGGCGTTGATTATGCCGTTATGCCTCTGGAAGGGCTTTGGTGGGCGGACGATATGACTACTTTTGTCACCGGAGATAAGTCAAAATGGTCATGGACAATGATGATCATGCAGCCATCCTTTGTGGACGGTGGACTGGTTGAGACTGCCATGGCAGAGGTGCGCAAAAAGAAATCGCTGCCATATCTGGATAAACTGCGATTTGAAAAATTCACTGAGGGCGTTTGCGCCCAGATAATGCACACAGGGCCATTTTCTGAAGAGGGTCCCACGATAGAGAGGCTACATCGTTTCATTGACGTTCGCGCGGAGCGGGTTGGGAAACATCACGAAATATATTTGAGTGATATTCGGCGTGTTGATCCTCAAAAATGGAAAACGATCATTCGCCAACCAATGAAATAAGCACCACTTGATACGGTAAGCAAGGGTAACTCATTAAATGTCCATCCTCATCAACAAAGACACCAAAGTCATCACCCAAGGCATGACTGGCAAGGTCGGCCAGTTTCATACTTTCCACTGCAAGCAGTACGCCAATGGCGCGAACTGCTTTGTGGCGGGGGTCAATCCCAAGAAGGCGGGCGAAGAGTTCGAGGGCATTCCGGTGTACGCCTCGGTGCGTGATGCCAAGGAAGCCACGGGCGCGACGGTTTCGGTGATCTACGTGCCGCCTTCGGGTGCTGCGGCGGCCATCGACGAGGCGGTGGATGCGGAGCTTGATCTGGTGATCTGCATCACCGAGGGTATTCCGGTGCATGACATGATCCGTACCCGCTATAAGATGGCGGGCAAGAAGACGCTGCTGATCGGCCCGAACTGCCCTGGCCTGATTACGCCGGACGAGATCAAGATTGGCATCATGCCCGGCCACATTCATCGCAAGGGGCGCATCGGCGTGGTGTCGCGTTCCGGTACGCTGACTTACGAAGCCGTGGCGCAGCTCACCGAGCTGGGCATGGGCCAGTCGTCCTGCGTCGGCATTGGCGGCGACCCGATCAACGGGCTGAAACATCTGGACGTGATGCGGATGTTCAACGACGATCCGGACACCGACGCAGTGGTGATGGTGGGCGAGATCGGCGGCAGCGACGAAGAAGAGTGCGCGCGCTGGATCAAGCAGCACATGAAGAAACCGGTGGTCGGTTTCATCGCCGGGCTCACCGCGCCGGAAGGCAAGCGTATGGGGCACGCCGGGGCGATCATCTCCGGCGGTCAGGGCGGCGCCGCCGAAAAGCTGGCGGTAATGGAAGAATGCGGCATCCACATCACGCGCAATCCGGCGGAAATGGGCCGAGTGATGCAGAAAGTGTTGAAAGGCTGAGAAGGGGGAAGAGGGAAGGGAGAAGGGTGTCCCTTCCCCCTTGAGCGCCGCAGGCGCGATCCCTTCGCCCTTCTCCAGAAAGGTTCTTAACATGCTGGAAATGTTGAGTTCCACCCAGTTCTGGGTGGATGTGTTCAAGATCATCATGATCGACGTGCTGCTGTCGGGCGACAATGCGGTGGTGATTGCGCTGGCTTGCCGCAATCTGCCGGAGGCGCAGCGCAAGAAGGGCATCATGTTCGGAGTGGGCGGAGCCATCGGCCTGCGCGTGGTGCTGACCTTCTTCGCGGTGGGCTTGTTGTCGCTGCCTTACCTCAAGCTGGCGGGGGCGGCCATGCTGCTGTGGATCGGCGTCAAACTCATCCTACCCGAGGAGGAACACGGTGAAGGCAACGTCAAGGCCGAGGCCCATCTGATGGGGGCAGTCAAAACCATCATCGTGGCCGACTTCATCATGAGTCTGGATAACGTGCTGGGCGTGGCTGCTGCCGCGAAGGGCAATACACTTCTGCTGGTGTTCGGCTTGTTGATCAGCATCCCGCTGATTGCCTGGAGCAGCCAGCTGGTGCTCAAGCTGATTGACCGTTTCCCGGTCATCATCTACATCGGCGGCGGTCTGCTGGGTTATGTTGCGGGCGAGATGCTGGCCAGCGATGCCACCCTGCATCCTGTTTTGGAAGCTGCGCCGTGGTTGCATTTTGGCTTGCCGGTAATGGGGGGCTTGCTGGTGGTGGCCGTAGGTAAATGGATGGCGCGGCGTATGGCTGCGGCGGCGCCGGTGGTGGATGTACTGGACGAGCGGGTGGACAGGGGGTAACGAGATGGGGATGAAAATACTGGTTCCGGTGGATGGCTCCGAGGGGGCGAACCGTGCGGTGGATTACGTTATCGGCAGTGTGGCCTGGTTGAAAGAGCCACCGCAGGTGTTCCTGTTGAACGTGCAGTGGCGTCTCGCCAGCGCGAACATCAAGCTCTTCATCAACCCCGAAACCATCAATGATTATTACCGGGAGCAGGGCATGCAAGCGTTGCAGAGCGCTTGCCAGAAACTGGATGCCGCCGGTTTGTCGTACAGTTATCACATCAGTGTGGGGACGCCAGCTGAAGGAATACTGCAATATGCCGATGAGAAGCAGGTCGGCCAGATCGTGATGGGAGTGCGCGGCGAGGAGTCGATTTCCTCGATGTTGCTCGGTTCGGTGGCCGACAAGGTGGCACGGATGACTGCAGTGCCGGTGGTGCTGGTGAAGTAGCGGGAGGTTGGGATGGTGGAATTATCTTTGACGCCTATCGGTGCGAGCGACGTGCCGGTGGATACTTTGCGCGTCTTGCATGCCTTGGTGGCGAGGATACAGTCGGTCGATGCGGATGCGCTTGCCAATGACATCCCCAAGGAGATCGCAGCGCTGTGCAATGCGGATCGGGTCACGATCTACGAGATCAGCGAGGACAAGACCGCTCTGGTATCCAAGGTCAAGGTCGGGATCAATACGTTCAAGGATTTGCGTCTGCCACTTTCGCCCCACAGCATCGCCGGATACTGCGCCATGCAGCGCAAGCTGCTGAACATCAAGGATGTCTATGATGAGCAGGAGTTGGCGAAAACCAATCCACAACTGCGATTCCTGCAGGATGTGGATCGCCGCACCGGCTATCGCACCAAGCAGATGATGACGGTTCCCATCATTAAGTCGGAGGGGGATGAGCTGGTCGGCGTGGTTCAACTGGTCAATCAGCGCGCCGATCAGCCGTTCAGCGCAGCCGTCGAGCAGTTGATGCAGGAGATCGCACAGGCGCTGAGTAGGGTGATCAAGCTGCAAAGCTCTTCGGGTGGATTCAAGGGCAAGTATGATTCCTTGGTGGCCTCGGCAACGGTTTCGGCGGCTGAACTCGAACTGGCGACTCGTACCGCGCGTCGCAAGGGAGTGGATGTCGAAGATGTGCTGCAAGCCGAATTCCATGTTCCTGTCGCCGAGATTGGCAAGGCGTTGTCGCGCTTTTTCGGGGCGCCCTACGAGCCCTTCCGGATCGACCGGATCAAACCGGCAGACCTGCTGAAAAATCTGAAACGCGAGTACGTGGCCAGTAATGGCTGGCTGCCGCTGGAGGAGACCAATGAAGGGCTGGTCATTCTGACTACCGACCCGGAGCGGATACGCACTTCGCGTATGGCGTCTGCCGTGTTCCCCAAAGCCAAACTGGTGTACAAGGTCTGCTCCCAGCAGGAGTTCCGCGCCACACTGGATGCCTATTTTGGCAAGGTGGGAGATGTTTCGGTGACTTCTTCCCTTGAGCTGGAAGGCTCGGTGGACGACCTGCTGACTTCGCTGGGCGGGGAGGATGACGAGCATGGCGGCATCAACCCGGAGGATGTCAGCGCGGCCGCCGACAACGAGCTGGTCAAGCTGGTCAACAAGATCATCGTGGATGCCTACAAGATGGGGGCTTCCGACATTCACATCGAACCGCAGCCGGGCAAGGCCAAGACCTTGATCCGCCTGCGCAAGGACGGATCGTTGTTGCCATACATCGAAGTTCCGTCGTCCTACCGCAATGCTCTAGTGACGCGCATCAAGATCATGTGCGACCTCGATATTTCCGAAAAGCGCAAGCCCCAGGACGGCAAGATCAAGTTCCGTAAATTTGGCCCGCTGGACATCGAGCTGCGTGTGGCGACCATCCCGTCGCAGGGCGGGGTGGAAGACGTGGTGATGCGTATTCTGGCTTCCGGTGAGCCTATGCCCATCGACAAGCTCGGACTTTCCGGCCATAACCTGGCCCGGTTGAAGCAGGTCATCGCCAAGCCCTACGGCCTGTTCTTCGTGTGCGGCCCGACCGGCTCCGGCAAGACCACCACCCTGCATTCCATTCTGAGCTTCCTCAACAAGCCGGACACCAAAATCTGGACGGCGGAAGATCCGGTGGAAATCACTCAGAAAGGGCTGCGTCAGGTGCAAGTCAACCGTAAGGCGGGGCTGGATTTTGCCACGGTGATGCGTTCCTTCCTGCGCGCCGATCCGGACATCATCATGGTCGGCGAAATGCGCGACCATGAAACCGTCTCCATCGGCATTGAGGCGTCGCTCACCGGCCACCTGGTGTTCGCCACCCTGCATACCAACAGCGCGCCGGAATCCATCACTCGATTGCTGGAAATGGGCATGGATCCGTTCAATTTTGCCGATGCTTTGCTGGGGGTGCTGGCGCAGCGTCTGACCAAGCGGCTATGCACGGAATGCCGCAAGCCGCATGTCGCCTCGGATGAGGAGATCGACGACCTGTTGCGTGAATATTCGGAAGAACTGAAGAACACCGATCGCTGGAAAGGCGACGCCGAGGCCGCCTTCGCTGCGATCCGCCAGGAATGGCGTAAGAGTTTTGCGAACGAACGGGGCGAGATCATCCTGTATCAGCCCGTGGGTTGTGAGCGCTGTGCGGACACCGGTTATCGCGGTCGCGTAGGTTTGCATGAACTCCTGATCGGATCAGATCAGATCAAGCAAAACATCCAGGAGCATGCGCGGGTGGCGACGATTCTTGCCACGTCGTTGAACGAGGGCATGCGTACCTTGAAACAGGACGGCATCGAAAAAGTGTTGGCAGGATTGACGGACATCCATCAGGTCAGGGCGGTCTGTATCAAGTGACGTTTTTTGTCAGTGCGTGCCGAAGAGTGGCTGGGGTTGAGGGGCTGCTCATGACGCTGGCTCTGCTGGAAACTTATGGAAACAATGGGTTGGTGATGTATCTTTGGGCTGGCACGCTACCTGCTTTATATAGGCCAGCGTACTTTTTCGCTGATTAATCTTACAAGGAGACGAAAATGAAACAAGTGCAAAAGGGCTTCACCCTGATCGAATTGATGATTGTTGTGGCCATCATCGGCATTCTGGCGGCTGTGGCGATCCCGGCCTATAGCAACTACACCAAGAAGGCCAAGTTCAGCGAAGTATTATCCATGAGCGAGTCTTATCAGCAGGCTGTGGTTCAGTGTATGGCCGACTTGGGGACCAAGGTGGGGTGTAATGCCGGAGCCAATGGCATTCCGGCGGCACCTGCTGCTACTGTTAACGTGGCTAGCATTGCAGTGGCAGATGGCACGATTACTGGAACTGGAACTGCTGCGGCGGGTGGGTATATCTCGGTGTTGGTTCCTAATGAAAACGCTGCCGGGAGCGCGGTTATTTGGACTCAGGGCGCGGGAAATACTTGCGTAGCAGCTGGCTTCTGCAAGTAAGCAGCCAGGTCTGAGCGAAGCCCCGTCGGTAACGGCGGGGCTTCTTTTTCGGCTAGCGGAAGCATTGTCTAATTCTCACCGCTCGTGGTGAGCCGGTCGAACCATGAGCGGGTGACGCTTGCAAATCAGCAAGTTGAAACATTCGCCCTTCGATAAGCCCAGGGCGAACGGACTTATTCAGTGTTGCCCTAACGATATAACGGTCCAGCGGGGGTGGGGTCATCCGCATCCAGCAGCTCCACCGACACTTCCAGATTGGTATCGATATAACCTTCTTCGTTGGTGCGACCCATCAGCAAGAAGGCAGATGTTGAGACATCGACTTGCGGTCTCTGGCATTGTCTTCTGAGTTTATTGCCGGAATGGGCTGAGGGGCAAAAATCGGTGATGTAAAGCACGACCGATGTTGCAGCTTTGGGATGTTGGCCTAGAAGCAGGGAGAGTTCGTCTACGAATACCTTGGGGATGTAGTTGTTGACGGGGTGCTCGTTATTGTTGATGCGTGAGAGCAGAGAAGGCCCGCCGCCCAGATTGCAGAATTCATAATCCAGACATCGAACCTTGACCTTGCGTCCACACAGATGCCAGTTCTCCGAACAGCCGGGTTCGCCATTGGCGCTCTTGGCGCATTTACGCATTCCCAGCAGGGCGGTTGCATCGCTGGGGGCGACGTGCCAATAGCGATACTCCCCGCTGTGGAACCGTTTGTCGTTTACCGTGTTGTCGCACGCCAGTCCACCGGGGCGGTTTGATAGCGGCCCATCGGTCGAGAGCCACTTGCCATCGGCTTTGTAGGTGTTGCCGGTAGTGTTGACGATGGTCATGCGCACAGTGTTGGGGTCGCTTACATCGTAGGGTGGGGTAGAACAGGCGCTCAGCAGGAGCAGGAGGGCGGCTTTCGCCGGAAAGATAGCTGGCAGTTCAAGGATGCCGGTTGTCTGCTCGGTTCGGAGGGGGCCAGAGGCATTCAGAATCTTGCTCATGATCGGGAGGGGGGGGGGGGGGGGGGGGGGGGGGGGGGGGGGGGGGGGGGGGGGGGGGGGGGCGAAGCCCGCCTGCGCGGGCTCCGTCGCCAGGTTCTGGAGATGTTTAAGCCTTGCTAACCAGCTCCTTCAGCACGAACGGCAGGATGCCGCCGCTCTTGTAGTAATCCACTTCGATCGGGGTGTCGATGCGCAGCAGCAGGGTGACGGTTTGCTGGCTGCCGTCCTTGCGGGTGACGGTGAGGGTGATGTCCTGCTGCGGCTTGATTTCGCCATTCAACCCAGTGAGGGCGAAGGTTTCACTACCGTCCAGATTGAGCGAGGTGAGCGAGTCGCCGCCCTTGAATTGCAGCGGCAGCACGCCCATGCCCACCAGATTGCTGCGGTGGATGCGCTCGTAGGATTTGGCAATCACTGCCTTCACGCCAAGCAACTGCGTACCCTTGGCCGCCCAGTCGCGGGAAGAGCCGGTGCCGTATTCCTCGCCCGCAAAGATCACGGTCGGCGTGCCGTCGGCGATGTGTTTCATTGCGGCGTCGTAGATCGACATCTGTTCGCCCTGGTACAGGGTGTAGCCGCCTTCCACGCGCGAGCCGTCGTCTTTGGGCGGCAGCATCAGGTTTTTGATGCGCACGTTGGCGAAGGTGCCGCGCATCATCACTTCGTGGTTGCCGCGCCGCGCGCCGTAGCTGTTGAAATCCTTCACCGCCACGCCTTTTTCTTGCAGATATTTACCTGCGGGCGTAGTCGGCTTAAAGCTGCCCGCCGGGCTGATGTGGTCGGTGGTGACGGAGTCGCCCAGCAACGCCAGCGCCTTTGCACCGGAAATGTCGCCGATCTTGGGTGCGGCGGCCTCGAAGAACGGCGGGCAGGCGATGTAGGTGGAATCGTCCCACTGGTACTGGTTGCCGGTGGGCGCGGGGATGGCGTTCCACAGCGGCAGGTCGCGGGTCAGATCACCGTAAAGCTTCTGGAAGATGGCCGGGTCGGTGGCGTACTTCATCATGGTCGCCACTTCGTGGCTGTTTGGCCAGATGTCCTTTAGATACACCGGCTGGCCGTCGCTGCCCGTGCCCAGCGGCTCGGTGCTGAGGTCAATGTTGGACTTGCCTGCGATGGCGTAGGCTACCACCAGCGGCGGCGAGGCCAGGAAGTTGGCCTTGATGTTCGGGTGGATGCGCGCCTCGAAGTTGCGGTTGCCGGAAAGTACGGCGGCGCAGATCAGGTTGTTGTCGGTGATGGTCTTGTCGATGTCCTCACGCAACGGGCCCGCGTTGCCGATACAGGTGGTGCAGCCGTAGGCGGCGACGCCGAAGCCCAGCTTGGCCAGCGGCTCCAGCAGACCGGCGTTGGTCAGGTATTCGGTCACCACGCGCGAGCCGGGAGCCAGCGAAGTCTTGATGTGCGGCGCGACGGTCAGGCCCTTGGCCACGGCCTTTTTCGCCAGCAGACCGGCCGCCAGCAGCACGCCGGGGTTAGAGGTGTTGGTGCAGCTCGTGATCGCGGCGATCAGCACGTCGCCGTTGCCGATCTCCAAACCATCCTTGCCGGTGGCGTAGCGCTTGTTCAGGTTCTCGACGGGCTGGTTGAAGCCGTTCTCATTTACCGGCTTGCTGAACAGGCTGTTGAAAGTGTCCTTCATGGCGGGCAGGGCGATACGATCCTGCGGGCGCTTGGGGCCGGCCAGCGACGGCACGATGCTGTCGAGGTCGAGTTCGACCACGCTGCTGTAATCGATGCTGCCGACGGCGGGGATGCCGAACAGACCCTGCGCTTTGAAGTAGGCTTCGAAGGCATCCACTTCCTCGGCGGTGCGGCCAGTGTTCTTCATGAACTGCATCGTCACGTCGTCCACCGGGAAGAATCCCATGGTTGCGCCGTATTCCGGAGCCATGTTGGCGATGGTGGCGCGGTCGGGCAGGGAGAGGGCAGCAGCGCCCTCGCCGAAGAATTCGACGAACTTGCCGACCACCTTATGCTTGCGCAGCAGCTCGGTGACGGTGAGTACCAAGTCGGTAGCGGTCACCCCTTCGCGCAGCTTGCCCTTCAAATTTACGCCGACCACGTCCGGGGTCAGGAAATACACCGGCTGGCCCAGCATCCCGGCTTCCGCCTCGATGCCGCCCACGCCCCAGCCGACCACGCCGATGCCGTTGATCATGGTGGTGTGGCTGTCGGTGCCGACCAAGGTGTCGGGGTAATACACCCCGTCCTTGTGCTGCACGCCGCGCGCCAGATATTCCAGGTTCACCTGGTGCACGATGCCGATGCCGGGCGGTACCACCTTGAAGGTGTCGAAGGCTTGCATGCCCCACTTCATGAAGCGGTAACGCTCGGTGTTGCGCTCGAACTCCAGCGCCATGTTGGTTTTCAGCGCATCGGGATTGTTGTAGCTGTCGATCTGCACCGAGTGATCCACCACCAGATTCACCGGCACCAGCGGCTCGATGACCTTGGGATCTTTGCCCAGCTTGGCGGCGGCATCGCGCATGGCGGCGAGGTCGGCCAGCAGCGGCACGCCGGTGAAGTCTTGCAGCACGATGCGGGCGACGACGAAGGGGATCTCTTCCGTCCTCGGTGCATTGGCCTTCCAGTTGGCCAGTTCGCGCACATGCTGTTCCGTTACCTTCTTGCCGTCGCAATTTCTCAGCACCGATTCCAGCACGATGCGGATGGAAACCGGCAGGCGCGATACCGCGCCGACGCCCGCCGCTTCCAGTGCGGGCAGGGAATACATCACGCCGCTGTTGCCGCTGGCGAGAGGGAAGGTGGTTCGGGAGTTGAACAGGTTGTGCGACATGACGAAGCTCCGCAAGGGCGATGAAAAGGAGGCGCGATTATACCCTTGAGTGCTGCCATGAAGGCACTTCGGGACAAGCGGTGGGGCGATTTTTGCTTGACGCGGGTTTGCCCGATGCGTTCTACTGCCAAACTCAAATCGTGACGGGAGAGAACATGTCGCTGATCATGATGGTCATCGTATTGCTGGTCTGCTTGGGGCTGGCGCTTTTTCGCGTCTCCGTGCTCACCTGGCTGTTGGCCACCGTCATTCTGGTTTTCCTGGTCGCCAGCGAGAGCCGCATCTCGGGCGAAGCCTTGCAGTGGATCTATGCCATTCTGGGGGCGGGCATCGCCGTGATCGGCGTGCCACAACTGCGTCGTTGGCTGGTCAGCGGGCCGACCTTTCGATTCTTTCGCAAGATTCTGCCGCCGGTCTCCGACACCGAACAAGCTGCGCTCGACGCTGGCACGGTGTGGTGGGAGAGCGAGCTGTTCAACGGTTATCCGGAGTGGAACAAGCTGCTGGCCTTGCCCAAGCCCGAGCTGAAGCCGCAGGAGCAGGAATTTCTCGACCATGAGGTCGAACAGCTGTGCGCCATGCTGGATGACTGGCAGATCACCCACGAGCTGCGCGACCTTCCGCCGGAAGTCTGGCAATTCCTGAAGGACAAGGGCTTTTTCGGGCTGGTAATCCCGCCGGAATATGGTGGGATGGGCTTCTCTGCCCAGGCGCATTCCGCCATCGTGACCAAGGTGGCGTCGCGCAGCCAATCGGCGGCGGTCACCGTGATGGTGCCGAACTCGCTCGGCCCGGCTGAACTGCTGCTGCATTACGGCACCCAGGAGCAGAAGGATCGCTACCTAAAACTGCTGGCGCAGGGCGAGGAAATACCCTGTTTCGCCCTGACCGGGCCGCTGGCGGGCTCCGATGCGGGTGCCATTCCCGATCTCGGCGTGGTCTGCCGGGGTGAATTCGACGGGAAGTCGGATGTGCTGGGCATCCGTCTGAATTGGGAGAAACGCTATATCACGCTGGCTCCTGTGGCGACCTTGCTGGGTCTGGCCTTCAAGTTGCGCGACCCCGAGCGTCTGCTGGGCGGCGAGGTGGAGCGCGGCATCACCCTGGCGCTGATTCCTACCGATACGCCGGGCGTCCATATCGGTCGTCGCCACAATCCGCTCGACGCCGCCTTTCTGAATGGCCCGACCCGTGGCAAGGACGTGTTCATCCCGCTGGATTACGTCATCGGCGGAGCGGAGCAGGTGGGGCAGGGCTGGCGCATGCTGATGGAGTGTCTGGCCGCCGGGCGGGCGATCTCGCTGCCGGCCAGCGCCACCGGCGGCATGAAACTGGCGGCGCGCAGCAGCGGGGCGTATGCCCGTGTACGCACGCAGTTCCACTTGCCTATCGGCAAGTTCGAGGGGGTGGAGGAGCCGCTGGCGCGCATTGCCGGTTTGACCTACATGATAGACAGCGCGCGTCGCCTCACCGCGCTGGCCATCGATCGGGGGGAGAAGCCCGCCGTGATTGCCGCCATCATAAAATACCATGCCACCGAGAGCAGCCGCCGGGTGGTCAACGATGCGATGGACATCCACGGCGGCAAGGGCATCTGCCTGGGGCCGAATAACTACCTGGGGCGCGCCTACCAGCAGACGCCGATCGCCATCACGGTCGAAGGCGCCAATATCCTGACGCGCAGCCTGATGATCTTCGGTCAGGGCGTGATCCGTTCGCATCCCTACGTGCTCAAGGAGCTGGCGGCCACACGGATGGACGATCCCGAGCGGGCTCTGTGGTATTTCGACCTGGCGCTGTTCCACCATATCAGCTTTGCCCTCAGCAACGTGGCGCGAACCTTACTGTTCGCCCTGCTGGGCGGTCGCGGTATACCGGTGCCAATCGGGCGCGAGACCAGCCGCCACTTCCAGCGCCTGACCCGCTATTCCTCGGCTTTCGCCATGCTGTCCGACGTGGTGATGATGGTGTTCGGCGGCGGGCTCAAGCGCCGCGAGAAGATTTCCGCCCGCATGGGCGACGTGTTGAGTCTGCTGTATCAGGGATCGGCAGTGCTCAAGCGCTTCCATGACGAAGGACGTCCAGCCGAGGATTTGCCGCTGGTGGAATGGTGCATGCAGGACATCTACCACCGCATCCAGGTCGCGCTGGATGGGGTGTTGTGCAATCTGCCATGGTTCGTGCGCTGGCCGTTGCGGGTTCTGGTGTTTCCCTACGGGCAGACGGTACGTCCACCGTCGGATGAGTCTGGACACAAGCTGGCCGCCATGCTGATGCAGCCGGGGGCGACGCGCGACCGGCTTACCGCTGGCATGTATCTACCGCGCAGCGTGAAAGAGCCGGTGGGCGCGCTGGAAGCGGCGTTGCACAGCGCGATTGAGTGCGAGCCGTTGCTGGCCAAAGTCAATGTCGCTGTGCGGGCCGGGAGGCTGAAATCCACGCTGGAGGATGAGCGGCTGGCCGAGGCGCGCCAGACCGGGGTGCTGAGCGAGGACGAGGCAAACCGGCTGGAACGCGACCAAGTGTTGCGCAGCAAGGTGATTATGGTGGATGATTTCTGACCGGCAAAAAAACAAACGACATGCCGGTCGCGTCTAAAGGGGGTGACATGGGGAAGAAGGGGCTGGATATCATCGAGCCCGCGCAAGCGGGTTCATTGTATGGATTGCTGGAGGAGCGGGTCAGACGTTCGGGAGATCTACCCGCCTACCGTTACTACGATGGCAAACAGGACGCCTGGTGTGATCTGACCTGGGGGCGGCTGGCCGTCCAGGTGGCGCGCTGGCAGGCCGCCTTGAAGGCGGAGGGACTGGCGCCGGGCGATCGTGTCGGCATCATGCTGCGGAACTGCCCGCAATGGGTGATGTTCGACCAGGCGGCGATGTCGCTCGGTCTGGTGGTTGTGCCGCTCTACACCGTGGACAGGCCGGAAAACGTAGCCTACATCGCCGAGGATTCCGGCATGCGCGTGATGCTGTTCGAGACGCGCGAACAATGGCAGGCGCTGAAGAATGTGGCTGGACAGATGACCACGATCCAGCGCTTTGTCAGCCTGGATCCCGTGGGGGAGGCTGGAGACCCGCGTGTGGCTGCGGCAACCGACTGGCTGCCTGCCGAGGCAGAGCTGCAATCCGAATATGAACATCCGCCGAACTCGCTGGCGACCATCATGTACACCTCCGGCACCACCGGACGCCCCAAGGGCGTGATGTTGTCGCACGAGAACATCCTGCACAACGCCCGCTCCGGTCTGATGACTTTCGATGTCTATCACGACGATCGCATGCTTTCCTTTCTGCCGATGTCGCACGCTTTCGAGCGAACGGTGGGTTATTACCTCAACATGATGGCGGGCGGGCAGGTGACGTTCGCGCGTTCCATCGCCACGCTGTCGGACGATCTTGTGCTGGCGCGCCCGACCATCCTGGTTTCCGTGCCGCGCATCTTCGAACGCATCTACGGCAGTATCCGTTCCAAGCTGGAGCAGGCCACGCCCACGCAGCGCAAGATGTTCCAGTTGACGCTGGAAGTGGGCTGGCTGCGCTTCGAGCATGCTCAGGGGCGTGCGGCCTGGTCGCCCAAGTTGTTGCTGTGGCCGCTGTTGCAGAAGCTCGTGGCCGGCAAGGTTATGGCGCGTTTGGGGGGGCAGTTGCGCTTGGCTATCAGCGGCGGTGCGGCGCTGCCGCCGGACATCGCCAAGTTCTTCATCTCGCTGGGGCTGAACGTGCTGCAAGGTTACGGCCTGACCGAGACCAGCCCCATCGTCAGTGTGAACCGCGAGCACAACAATTTCCCCGACAGCGTCGGCCCGCCCTTGCCGGAGGTCGAAGTCAAGATCGGCCCGCAGAATGCGCTGATGGTACGCGGCTCCAACGTGATGCTGGGCTACTGGAGCAATCCGGAAGCGACACGCGGCATGATCGGTGAGGATGGCTGGCTGAACACCGGTGACACGGCGCGCATCTCCGACACTGGCCACATCTACATCACCGGTCGTTTGAAGGAGATCATCGTCATGTCCAACGGCGAGAAAGTGCCGCCTGCGGATATGGAGATCGCCATTCTGCGCGATCCGTTGTTCGAGCAGGTGATGGTGCATGGCGAGGGGCATCCGTTCCTGGTGGCACTGGTAGTGGTCAATGCCGAACAGTGGGAGAGTTTTGCCGCCGAGATCGGCATCCAGTCCGGCATGCCCGAGTCGTTGACCGATTCCCGCGTCGAGCAGCGCGCCCTGGCGCGCATCACCCGACAAATCAGCGAATTTCCGGGTTACGCCAAGGTGCGCCGGGTGCGCCTGTTGAAGGATCCCTGGACGATCGAGGGCGGGCTGCTGACGCCGACCTTGAAGCTGCGCCGCAACCGTGTGGTGGCGCAGTTCGAGAACGAGATCGCCGACATGTACGGCGAATTGCGGCGGAACTGATCTTGAGGCAACTCGCGCCAGAGGCGGCGGTGGCATTGATGGGGCTTTGTCTCTATAATGCCGCCGATTAAATCCGGCAGTCCCTCGCCCCTGTATGCAACTCTTCGCCTTTGGCATCAACCACCAGACCGCGCCGCTCGCCGTGCGCGAGCAGGTCTCGTTCAATGTGAACGCGGTCGAGGCGGCGTTGCGCGACATGGTGGACACCGGCGCGGCGCGCGAGGCGACCATCCTCTCCACCTGCAATCGCACCGAGGTGTATTGCAACACGCTGGAACCGGCGCGCGCCATCGACTGGATGGCCGAGTTCCACAAGCTGCCGCAAAGCCAGATCGAGCCCTATCTCTACACCCTGCCGCATGACCTCGCGGTGAAGCACGCCTTTCGCGTGGCCTCCGGGCTGGATTCCATGGTGTTGGGCGAGCCGCAGATTCTGGGGCAGATGAAGCAGGCGGTGCGCCACGCCGAGCAGGCGGGCACGCTGGGCTTCGTGCTGCACAAGCTGTTCCACCGCACCTTCTCGGTGGCCAAGGATGTGCGCACCCAGACCGAGATCGGCGCGAACCTGATCTCGATGGCCGCTGCGGCGGTGAAGCTGGCCGAGCGCATCTTCCCCTCCATCGAAGGCCAGCGCGTGCTGTTCATCGGTGCGGGCGAAATGATCGAGCTGAACGCGGTGCACTTCGCCGCGCGCAACCCGGCCCACATCACCGTGGCGAACCGCACGCTGGAGCGCGCCCAGGTGCTGGCGCGCCGGATCAACGGTCAGGCCATTACCCTGAACGAGTTACCCGAGCAACTCGCCCAGCACGACATCATCGTGACCTGCACCGCCAGCCCACTGCCGATTCTGGGCAAGGGCATGGTCGAGCGGGCGTTGAAGCAGCGCAAGCATCGCCCCCTCTTCATCGTCGATCTGGCCGTGCCGCGCGACGTGGAGCAGGAAGTCGATGACCTGCGTGACGTGTTCCTCTATACCGTGGACGACCTGGCCGACGTGGTCAAGGAAGGCCAGGATGCCCGTCAGGGCGCGGTGAAAGAGGCTGAAGTCATCATCGATTCTGGCGTCGCCGACTTCATCAACTGGATGGATTCGCGCGAGGTGGTGCCGACCATCCGCGCCCTGCGTGACCACGCCGAGCGTCATCGCCGCCACGAACTGGAGAAGGCGCACCGCCTGTTGAGCAAGGGCGAAGACCCGCTGCGCGTGCTGGAAGTGATGAGCGCGGGGCTGCTGAACAAGTTCCTGCATGCGCCCACCCACGCCCTCAACCATGCCGCGCCGGAGCACCGCGCCGCGCTGCTGGACGCCATCCACCACCTGCATCACCTGCACGATCCCGAATGAAAGACAGTCTCCTGGACCGACTCCAGCAGCTTGAAGGGCGGCTGGACGAGGTCAATCAGCTTTTGAGCAGCGAAGACGCGACCCGCGACATGGACGCCTTCCGCCGCCTCAACCGCGAGCGCACCGAGCTGGAGCCGGTGGTGGCGTGCTACCAGTCTTTCCGCGCCTGCCAGGGCGACATCGCCGCCGCGCAGGAAATGGCGACCGATCCCGAGATGCGCGAATTCGCCGAAGAAGAAGAGACTGCGGCGCGCGAACGGCTGGAGGCGCTGGACCTCGAATTGCAAAAGCTGCTGCTGCCGAAAGATCCCAACGACGAACGCAACGTCATTCTGGAAGTCCGCGCCGGCACTGGCGGCGACGAGGCCGCGCTGTTCGCGGGCGATCTGTTCCGCATGTACACCCGCTTCGCCGAACGCAATCGCTGGCAGGTGGAGCTGATCTCGGAAAGTGCGGGCGAGGTCGGTGGCTACAAGGAAGTCATCGCCCGCATCGTCGGCCAAGGCGCGTATTCCGTGCTGAAATTCGAGTCCGGCGCGCACCGCGTGCAGCGCGTGCCCGCCACTGAATCGCAGGGGCGTATCCACACTTCCGCCTGCACCGTGGCGGTGTTGCCGGAGGCGGACGAGGTCGGCGACGTGGAGCTGAATCCCGCCGACCTGCGCATCGACACTTTCCGCGCTTCTGGTGCGGGCGGTCAGCACATCAATAAAACCGACTCGGCGGTGCGCATCACTCACCTGCCGACCGGCACCGTGGTCGAATGTCAGGATGGCCGTTCGCAGCACCAGAACAAGGCGCAGGCCATGCGCGTGCTGGCGGCGCGCATCAAGGACAAGCAGGAGCGCGAAGCGCACGGCAAACTGGCCGCCGAACGCAAGTCGCTGGTGGGCAGCGGTGACCGCTCCGAGCGCATCCGCACCTACAATTTCCCGCAGGGCCGCGTCACCGACCACCGCATCAACCTCACGCTGTACAAGATGGATTTCATCATGGACGGCGACATCGCCGAGCTCACCGGCGCGTTGATGGCCGAGCATCAGGCCGAACAGCTGGCGGCGCTGGCGGAATCCAATTGATGCCTGCGTCGGCGGCGTCATTTTCCGGCGGGGCCTTGTGACTGACTCCGGGCTGAACACCATTGCGCACCGCTTGCGCGCTACCCAGACGGCGCTGGCGGAAATTTTGGCTCTGGATTCAGCCGAGGCGCGCATCGAGGCGGGCATGTTGCTGAGCCAGGCGCTGGGCGGGGTGAATCGGGCCTGGCTGATTGCCCATGAGCGCGATGTCCTATCGGCGGAGCAGCGGGCGGAGTTTGAGGTGCTGTTGCAGCGCCGACTGGCGGGTGAGCCGCTGGCCTACGTTCTCGGTGAGCGCGAATTCTTCGGGCTGGTTTTCAAAGTCACACCTGCGGTGCTGATTCCACGCGCGGACACCGAGACGCTGGTGGAGCAGGCGCTGATACATTTGCCCTCACCCCGTCCCTCTCCCGGGGGGGGCGGGGGGCGGGTGCTTGACCTGGGCGTCGGCAGCGGGGCGATTGCCTTGTCCATCGCCCACACGCGATCGGATGTCGCGGTGACGGCGGTGGATGCCTCGGCGGCGGCGCTGGCGGTGGCGCGGGAGAACGGGCAGCGTCTGGGGCTGGGCAATGTTCACCTGCTGCAAAGCGACTGGTTCTCGGCGCTGGCGGGCGAGGTGTTCGACCTCATCGTGTCGAATCCGCCCTACATCGCGGCGGGAGACCCGCATCTGGTGCAGGGCGACCTGCCGCAAGAGCCGGTGGCGGCGCTGACTTCCGGCGCGGAGGGGCTGGACGACATCCGCCGTATCGTGGCGGAAGCTCCGCTGTATCTCGCTTCCGGTGGCTGGTTGCTGCTGGAACACGGCTACGACCAAGCAGAACGGGTGAGGGCGTTGCTGGTGCAGCGCGGTTTTAGCGAGGTGTACTCGGCGTGTGATCTTGCCGGAATCGAGCGGGTGAGTGGTGGATGCTGGCTTGACGACCCGGTGTCTCATCCCTAAAATCCGACAAAAATCATCAACCACTTTTTCGGAGTTGCCATGAGCATTCAGGACACCATACACCAGCAGGTCACATCCAACCCGGTCGTGCTGTACATGAAGGGCACACCGCAGTTTCCGCAGTGCGGCTTCTCCGGCAATGCGGTGCGCATCCTGCACGCACTGGGCGTGAAAGATTTTCTGAGTGTGAATGTGCTGACCGATCCCGAGATGCGTCAGGGCATCAAGGAGTACACCAACTGGCCGACCATTCCGCAGCTTTACGTCAAGGGTGAGTTCGTTGGCGGCTCCGACATCATGACCGAGATGTACAAGAGCGGTGAGTTGAGGCAGTTGTTGGCGGGCATCGCCGTCTGAGGAATGAAGCCGGTCGCCATCTTTCGTCATGCCGCCAGCGAAGGCCCCGGCCTGCTGGCTGAATTTCTGGACGAGCAATCCATCCCGTGGGGGCTGATCCGGGTGGATGAGGGTGAAGTCATCCCGGCGGATGCGGGGCAGTTTTCCGGTCTGGTGTTCATGGGCGGGCCGATGAGCGTGAATGACGACCTGCCGTGGATACATCAGGTGGCGGCGCTGATCCGTCAGGCAGTGGCGCAGGACATCCCGGTGCTGGGGCATTGTCTCGGCGGACAGCTGATGGCCAAGGCGCTGGGCGGCGTGGTGACGCGCAATCCGGTCAAGGAGATCGGCTGGGGGAGGGTGACGGTGGTCGATAGCGACGACGCTCGCGCCTGGTTTGGTGAAGTGCAGGAATTTGACGCTTTTCACTGGCATGGCGAGACGTTCTCCTTGCCCCCTGCTGCAACGTTGCTGCTCTCCAGTGCACACTGTGCCCATCAGGCGTTTGCGCTCGGCCCGCATCTGGGTATGCAGTGCCATGTCGAAATGACTGAAGCCATGATTCGCGACTGGTGCACCATCGGCGCGGAAGAAATCGCCTCGGCAGCCAGATCTCCGGCGGTTCAGTCCATGGAGGCTATCCAGGCACAGATGACCGGAAAACTGCCCGCCCTCAAGGCCGTCGCGCGCCAGTTGTATACCCGCTGGGCAGCGGGGCTGAGCACCGCATAATAATTCCGCGCTGGCCTGTTCAACAGGCTGAATCCTTTGCTATAATGCCGCCGTTGTTTAGAGATGGGCCTTGAGCCCGTTTTTTATTTGTGGGTCAAGAAATATGGCGGATGTGGCGAGACTGGTCGAAAGCACAGTGACTGGATTGGGGTATGAGCTGGTGGACTATGAAGTGTCCGGTCGCGGCTTGATGCGGGTGTTTCTGGATAAGCCGGAAGGCATCGCGCTGGAGGACTGCGAGCGGGTGAGCAATCAGCTGACTCGTCTGTTCACGGTGGAAGGCATCGATTTCGACCGCCTGGAGGTGTCGTCCCCCGGCCTGGATCGTCCGCTGAAGAAGGAGGCGGATTTTGTCCGCTTCGAGGGTAGCAAGGCGCAGATCAAGCTGCGACTGCCGATGAACGGTCGCAAGAATTTCGTCGGCGTCCTCGGACAAGTGCAGGAAGGTGTGTTGCAACTGGATATGGAAGGCGTCCAGGTGGCGATCGTGTTGTCCAATGTGGACAAGGCGCGCCTGGTGCCGGAGTTTGATTGATTCGTAAGGTTGGAGAGAGCGATGAGTCGTGAAGTTTTGTTGTTGGTGGATGTCCTGGCGCGTGAGAAGAACGTGGACCGGGAGATCGTGTTTGGCGCGCTGGAGCTGGCGCTGGCCTCGGCGACCAAGAAGCGTTTCGAGGGCGAGGCGGACGTGCGTGTGAGCATCGACCGCAACACCGGGGAGTACGAGTCCTTCCGTCGCTGGCAGGTGATGGACGACGAGACTTTCGAGACTCCCGAATTGCACATCAAGCTGGAAGAAGCGCGCAAGCAGCAGGCCGACATCCAGTTGGAAGAGTTTATCGAGGAGCAGCTGGAGAATGTCGACTTTGGGCGCATCGGCGCACAGGCCGCCAAGCAGGTTATTTTTCAGAAGATCCGCGACGCCGAGCGCGAGCAGATCCTGGCCGATTTCATGGCGCGCAAGGAACACCTGGTGACCGGCGCCGTCAAGCGCCTGGAGCGCGGCAACGCCATCCTCGAGTTCGGCAAGATCGAAGCGCTGCTGCCGCGCGACCAGATGATCCCCAAGGAGAATCTGCGCGTCGGCGACCGCGTCCGCGCCTTTCTGATGCGGGTGGATCGCACCGTGCGCGGCCCGCAGATCATCCTGTCCCGCGTGGCGCCCGAGTTCATCACCAAGCTGTTCGAGCTGGAAGTGCCGGAGATTGAGGAAGGTTTGCTGGAAATTGTCAGCGCTGCCCGCGACCCGGGATCCCGCGCCAAGATCGCCGTGCGTTCGCACGACCAGCGCCTCGACCCGATCGGCACCTGTGTTGGCATGCGCGGTTCGCGCGTCCAGGCCGTTACCAACGAGCTGGCCGGTGAGCGCGTGGACATCGTGCTGTGGTCGGAGAATCCGGCCACCAGTGTCATCAACGCGCTGGCTCCGGCTGACGTTACCAGCATCGTGGTGGACGAGGAAAAGCACAGCATGGACGTGGTGGTGGAAGAGGAAAGCCTGGCCCAGGCCATCGGTCGCGGCGGCCAGAACGTGCGCCTGGCCAGCCAGTTGACCGGCTGGGAGCTGAACATCATGACCGTCGAGGACTTCGAGGCCAAGAGCGGCCAGGAGACCGCCAAGATCCGCGACCTGTTCATGGCCAAGCTGGATGTGGACGAGGAAGTGGCCGAGATCCTGGTGCAGGAAGGTTTCAACACCCTGGAAGAAGTAGCTTACGTGCCGCTGGAAGAAATGCTGGAGATCGAGGCCTTCGACGAGGCGACGGTGAACGAGCTGCGTGCTCGCGCCCGCAACGCGTTGCTGACCGCCGCCATCGCCAGCGAAGAAGAAGTCGAGCACAACATCGAGGATCTGCTGAAGCTGGATGGCATGGATGACGAGACCGCCCGCGTGCTGGCCGGCAAGGGCGTCAGCACCCAGGAAGCCTTGGCTGACCTGGATGTGGATGAATTGGTCGAAATGACCGGCATGGACGCCGAACGCGCCAATACGCTGATCATGGCCGCGCGCGCGCCCTGGTTCGCCTGATCGCAGTCGGAGCCGCATGACCGCCGGGATGGCGGGAGAAGAGTTGAGAGGTAGCATCATGGGAAAAATGAATGTCGCGCAGTTTGCCGCCGAACTGGGGCAGCCGGTAGGGCTGTTGTTGGAACAGTTTCAGGCCGCTGGTGTAGCAAAGGGCGCTGAGTCTGACCTGGTTTCCGAGCAGGACAAAACGCAGCTGCTGGCGCACCTGCGCAACGCCCACGGCGGGGCGGTGAAGAGCAAGATCACCCTGACCCGCCGCGAAACGACTGAGATCAAGACCGCAGGCAGCACGGGTAAATCGCGCACCGTCCAGGTCGAGGTGCGCAAGAAGCGCGTCGTCGCTCCGCTGACACCGACTGCCGCAGCGGCTACGTCGGCTCCCGCCGTTCCACCGGTGAAGGTGGTGGACGAGCAGGAATTGGCCGCGCGCGAACGTGAAGCACAGTTGCAGGCCGAGCTGGCGGCGCGCCAGGCCGCTGAAATTCAGGAGCGGATGGCCAAGGCCAAGCGCAAGGTTGAGGCCGAACCGGAACCGGCTGCGCCTGCCGCCGCACCGGTCGCGGAAGCTGCTCAAGCGGTCGCCGCCCCTGCAGCTGCGCCAGCTCCTGCCCAGGATCTTTCCGAAGGCACACTGCACAAGCCGACCGGGCCGCGTCCCGGCGATAAGGTGGCCAAGCCGGTCGCCAAGAAAGGCGCCAAGACCACCACTGATAAGGATAGCCCGTGGGATGCCGATGGACATAAGAAGCGTACCCCGGCGAAAGGCAGCGACACTCGTGCGCCCGGCTGGACGGGTGGCAATCAGGGTCACGGTCGCGCGCCGCGCCATGACAAGCATCACAAGCAGGAGGCCACACACGCCTTTTCCATGCCTACCGAGCCGATGGTGCGCGAGGTGATGGTTCCCGAAACCATCACCGTGGCTGAACTGGCGCAGAAGATGGCCGTGAAAGCGACCGAGATCATCAAGACGCTGATGAAGATGGGCTCCATGGTCACCATCAATCAGGTGCTGGATCAGGAAACCGCGATGATCGTGGTCGAGGAACTGGGGCACGTTGCCAAGCCCGCCAAGGCCGACGATCCCGACGCCTTCCTGGTCGATGACGCCGAGCACAAGGATGCCGAGCTGCTGCCGCGTGCGCCGGTGGTAACCGTGATGGGCCACGTCGACCACGGCAAGACCTCGCTGCTGGACTACATCCGCCGCACCCGCGTCGCTTCCGGCGAAGCGGGCGGCATCACCCAGCACATCGGCGCCTACCACGTGGATACGCCGCGCGGCATGGTGACCTTCCTCGATACCCCGGGTCACGAGGCATTTACCGCGATGCGCGCCCGTGGCGCGAAAGTCACCGATATCGTGGTGCTGGTGGTGGCGGCGGACGATGGCGTGATGCCTCAGACCCGTGAAGCCATCCACCACGCCAAGGCTGGCAATGTACCCATCGTGGTGGCGGTGACCAAGATCGACAAGCCGGATGCCAACTCCGAGCGCGTGAAGCAGGAGCTGGTGACCGAAGGCGTGGTGCCGGAAGACTGGGGTGGCGACGCCATGTTCGTCGAAGTCTCGGCCAAGACCGGCCAGGGCATCGACGACCTGCTGGAAGGCATCCTGTTGCAGGCCGAGGTGCTGGAATTGTCGGCGGCGAAGGACGCCAATGCCAAGGGCATCGTGATCGAAGCGCGTCTGGACAAGGGCAAGGGCCCGGTGGCCACCGTGCTGGTGCAGGGCGGCACCCTCAAGCGCGGCGACACCGTACTGGTCGGCGCGGTGTTCGGTCGCGTGCGCGCCATGCTGGACGAGAACGGCAAGACCATCGCCGCCGCCGGACCGTCCATTCCGGTGGAAATCCAGGGCTTGTCGGAAGTGCCCGCCGCCGGGGAAGATTTCCTGGTGCTGTCCGACGAGAAGAAGGCGCGCGAGATCGCGCTGTTCCGTCAGGGCAAGTACCGCGACGTGAAGCTGGCCAAGCAGCAGGCCGCCAAGCTGGAGAATATGTTCGAGCAGATGGCCGAGGGCGAGGTGCGCACGCTGGCGCTGATCGTGAAGGCTGACGTGCAGGGCTCCTGCGAAGCCATCGCGCATTCGCTGGGCAAGCTCTCCACCGACGAGGTCAAGGTCAATATCATCCACAGCGCGGTGGGCGGCATCACCGAGTCCGACGTCAACCTGGCGCTGGCCTCCAAGGCGATTGTCATCGGCTTCAACTCGCGTGCCGATGCCACGGCGCGCAAACTGGCTGAGGCCTCGGGCGTGGAGATCCGCTACTACAACATCATCTATGCCATGGTCGATGAGATCAAAGCAGCGATGAGCGGCATGCTGGCGCCGGAGATGAAGGAAAGCATCATCGGCAGTGTTGACATCCGCCAGGTGTTTGTCATCTCCAAGGTTGGCACAGTGGCGGGTTGTATGGTGACTGACGGCATCGTCAAGCGCAGCGCGGGCGTTCGCGTGCTGCGCAACAACGTGGTCATCCACACCGGCGAGCTGGATTCGCTCAAGCGCTTCAAGGACGACGTGAAGGAAGTCCGCGAAGGCTATGAGTGCGGCCTGTCGCTGAAGAATTTCAATGACCTCGAAGTGGGCGACCAGCTCGAAGTGTTCGAGATCGTGGAAGTGGCACGTACGCTGTAATGGCCAAGGATTTCACCCGCACCGACCGCGTCGCCGACCAGCTCCAGCGCGAGCTGGCCGAGCTGATCCGGCTGGAGCTGAAAGATCCGCGCGTGCGGCTGGTGACCCTCACCGGGGTCGAGGTCGCCGCAGACTATTCCCACGCCAAAGTGTTCTACACTGCGCTGGAAGGCGAGAGCAAGGCGCTTCAGCAGGGCTTGGAGCGCGCCAGCGGTTTCCTGCGCAGCCAGGTGGCGCATGCCATCAAGCTGCGCGTGACACCGCAGCTCCACTTCGTCTACGACCACTCGGTCGAGCGCGGCGCGCACCTGTCGCAACTGATCGACCAGGCCATCGCCGACGACGCCCGCCACCCCAAGGAATGAGCCAACGCAAGTCCACCTGGCGTCCGCTGGATGGCGTCCTGCTGTTCGATAAACCGCTGGAACTCAGCTCCAACACCGCGCTGCAAAAGGTTCGCCGCTTGTTTCAGGCCGAAAAGGCCGGGCACACCGGCACGCTGGATCCGCTCGCCACCGGCCTGTTGCCGGTCTGTTTCGGCGAAGCCACCAAGTTTTCCTCCGGCCTGCTCGACGCCGACAAATCCTACCGTGCCCACGTCAAACTCGGCGTGACCACCACGACGGGAGACGCCGAGGGCGAGGTGATTCAGCGCCGTCCGGTGGCGGTGGATGCGGCCCGGCTCGATGCCGTGTTCCGCCAGTTTCTCGGCGAGATCAGCCAGTTGCCGCCGATGTACAGCGCCCTCAAGCATCAGGGCAAGCCGCTGTACGAATACATCCGTAAGGGCCAGACGATTGAGCGTCAGCCGCGCCAGGTGACCATCCATGAACTAGTGTTGGAACACTGGCAAGGCAATGAACTGGTGTTCAGCGTGCGTTGCAGCAAGGGCACCTACGTGCGCACGCTGGCCGAAGACATCGGCGAGGCGCTGGGCTGCGGCGCGCACCTGATCGGTCTGCGCCGCACCGCCATCGCCCATCTGAAGCTGGAACAGGCGTACACGCTGGGCGAGTTGAACGAGATGTCCGACGAGCAGCGCGACACCTGCCTGTTGCCGGTGGACACCCTGCTGCCCGATTACCCCAAGCTAACCCTGGGTGCCGAACAGACACGTTTGATCGGGCAGGGCAGGCAACTGCCTGTCGACTCCGGCTGGCCGGAGGGAATGGTTCGCCTTTATGCCTCCACGGGATTCATCGGCGTAGGCCGATGCGGTGCGGGTAGGCTGGCTGTGGAGCGGCTTACTTCACACGTGGCGCGAGCAGCGGCAACTGCCAGTTGACGGTCAGTGTGTGGTCGCGCCAGAGATGGGGGCTGAGGTGATCCTGCCGTGTCTGGTACTGCCGCTCAACCGTGCATGCGGTTGAGCTGGCGGGCGATGATGTCGTGGTTGAGCCACAGCACCGGGCCGGTCGGATCTGAGGTCTCGTAGAACATCAGCGGGCCGGTGCCTTCCAGCACCAGGGCGCTCAGGTGGTCGGTGACCAGCGCCTTGCGGTCGGTGTGCATCTGGGTGATCTCGTCCGAGGTGCCGATCATTAGGTCGGCCAGTTCCGGGCTATTGTCCATCGGCCAGGCGGCGAAGTTGCGGTAGCTGCGCATCACCTCGCTGGCGTTGTAGGCGGTGATCTTGCCCAGCAGGTCTTCCAGCGAAGCGCCGTCCTGCAGCAGTTCGCGGCAGGCTTGCCACTGAGCTTCGGCCCAGACGCCGCCATTTTCTTTCTTCAGCGCATCCAGCAACGGGAACAGCGACAACTCTACACCGACGAAGATGTCGGACGAGTTGGTGCGGATCTCCGGGCAGTTGTAGACCGTAGCCTTGACCCCTTGAGCCCAGGCGGCTTCGGCGACCCGCTCCAGCCGCATTTTGGCGTAACCCTGGGTGTAGTTGGAGTACGTCTGCCACTGATATTCTCCGTCGATCAAGATCTCCGTGCCGTGGTAGCCGTAGGCGGTGTAGCGCGTTTGGCCGCCGGTCTTCTCCAAGCGGGCGCGGATGGCGGCGCTGCCGTCGATCAGGTACTGGAAAGTGTTGGCGGTGACTTCGTCGAAGTTCATCAGGATCAGTTTGCCGAGATCGCTGTCGAGCAACACGCGCGAGGACATGAAGCGGTCGCCGCGACCCTTGTAGATGCGGTTGGCGATGGCGAGGAAGACCTTGACCTTGGGGATGCCGCCCGCCATGGTGTGGGCGAAGAAAGCGTTCGCGCCGTCCGGAATCAGCTTGTCCAGTTCGCCCATCACCTGCGCCACGGAAGCCTTGAAACGCCGGACGCCCGCTTCGCGGCAACGCTCAATCTGCGCCCAGTCCAGCTTGTCATCCATCCAGCTTTTCAGCGACAGGTCGGCCAGCAGGTCGGTGGGTGTCGGCTCACCAGCCGGGGCGTCCAGGTCAAAACCGGCCATCAGTGGCACATTGATGATGCGGCCACCCAGATTCTCCTCGGCGATCGCCAGTTCTTCGGCGGTCAGCGCGCGCAGGGCGTTATTCTCGTCGCGGCGACCCACGGTGATGCCGAGGATGGTCATGCCCGCCTTGCGCGCCTCGTTGACCAGGCCATTGGCGTAGCCGCGACCGAACAACTCGCCGAACAGGACGAACACGTCGCCTGGGCGGAAGATGTTGGACTGGGGCAGGGAGGTCAAGGCGGTCGGTGCATGCATCGGTGGTTCTCCGTTGATCGAATGGGCGGATTCTAATTCATCTCGCGCCACTATCAAAACGGCGGCGGTGCAGTGGAGAGGAATGCCTGTGTATAATTTTCGCCACTTTGATCCATCGTTCGGGAGTTTTGATGAAAACCTGCGTCCTCGGCACCCCTTTGTCCCTTTCCGCCACCCGCGTCATGTTGCTGGGCAGCGGCGAGCTCGGTAAGGAAGTCATCATCGCGCTGCAACGACTGGGCGTGGAGGTCATTGCCGTGGACCGTTATCCGAATGCGCCGGGCCACCAGGTGGCGCATCGCGCCCATGTCATCAACATGGCGGATGGTGCGGCACTGTGTGCGCTGATCGAGCAGGAGAAGCCGCACCTCATCGTGCCGGAGATCGAGGCCATCGCCACTGCCATGCTGGTCGAGATTGAGAGGGAAGGGAAAGCGCGCGTGATCCCCACTGCCCGCGCCGCCCAGCTCACCATGAACCGCGAAGGCATCCGCCGTCTCGCCGCCGAGACGCTGGGGCTGCCGACTTCGCCGTATCGTTTCGCGGATTCCCTGGAAGAATTACAGGCAGCCATTGATGGCGGCATCGGTTATCCCTGCATCGTCAAGCCGGTGATGTCCTCCTCCGGCAAGGGCCAGTCCAAGGTGGATGGTTCCGACGAAGTGCAAACTGCCTGGGATTACGCCGCCAGCGGCTCGCGCGTCAATCAGGGGCGGGTCATCGTCGAGGGCTTCATCGATTTCGACTACGAAATCACCCAACTCACCGTGCGTGCGCTGGGCGCGGACGGCGCAACCGAGACGCATTTCTGCGAACCGATTGGCCATATTCAGGTGCAGGGCGACTACGTGGAAAGCTGGCAGCCGATGGCGATGAGCGAAACCGCCCTGCTGCGCGCCCGCGACATCGCCAGAAAAGTCACCGACGATCTCGGCGGCCTCGGCCTGTTCGGCGTGGAACTGTTCGTCAAGGGCGACGACGTCTGGTTCTCCGAAGTCAGCCCGCGCCCGCACGACACCGGCATGGTGACGCTGTGCAGCCAGCGTTTCAACGAATTCGAGCTGCACGCCCGCGCCATTCTCGGCCTGCCGGTGGACGTCAGCCTGCGCGAGCCGGGCGCTTCCGCCGTGATCTACGGCCAGCTGGAAGCAGTAGGTATCGCTTTCGAGGGGGTGGACGAAGCGCTGCGCGTGCCGCAGGCCGACCTGCGGCTGTTCGGTAAACCGGAATCGTTCAAGAAACGTCGCATGGGCGTGGCGCTGGCGACGGGGAAAAACACCGACGAAGCCCGCGCACGAGCCAAACTTGCTGCCGGAAAAGTTCGGCCGTGTTGTCGCTGACCGAAAACTGACCCATCTGGAGGGGTTCTGCTGATCGAAAATTGCCCCAGGTGTTCTACTTGACCTGCCTACTTCTTAGGCAGGAGAAAATGAGGTGATCACTATGGAAATATTGGGCAAGATTCGACGGATGTATTCACGCGACAAGCTGTCGCTTCACGAGATCGCAAGGCGCACGGGTTTATCGCGCAACACGATACGCAAATGGCTGAGGGCGGAAGAGAAGGCGGTGCCGCCGAAATATCGCAGGATCAAGGTAGGCGGCAAGCTGAGTCCGTTCCATTCCCTACTTGAGCAAGCCCTCAAAGCAGATTCCCATCGCCCCCGGCACAACCGACGCACAGCCAAGGATCTGTTTGGGCGGATCAAGGCGGAGGGTTATGCGGGCGGTTACAGCCAAGTGACTGCGTTCATTCGTGAGTGGCGTGTCGGGGAGGGCAAAAAGCCGCATGCCTTTGTGCCATTGAAATTCGAGCTGGAAGAAGCGTTCCAATGGTCAAGTCCGAAATTTGCTGTAAATTTTCTCCGAGTCGGTCACTGACGGATGGTAGTCAGCCCGCGAGGCGACGACCTTGTTTTCCTCTTTGGCCGCCGCTCGCGCCGCAGCCCATTCGTGATATTCCTGCATGTCCAGATACTTCCGCTCTAGCCAGGTTTCGTTCTGCTCGGCCAGTAATGCGCCGATGAGCCGCAATGCCGATTCGTCGTTCGGGAAGATGCGGATCACGCGTTCGCGGCGGCGAACTTCTTCGTTCAGGTGCTCCTGCATGTTGGTCGTCCTGAGCCGCCTGCGATATTTCTTCGGTAGCGCCATGACGGCCATGGCATCCTCGAATCCCGCTTCCAGACAGCCACCGCCTTGGGCGCTGTCCTGGCGAAACGCTCGCCAAATTCGGCCAACCGTCTGCGGGCCTCCGGCATGTCGGCGGCCTAGAACACCAGCGTGGCGGCGGCCAGCAATTGCTGCTTCCAGTCCGATATCTGGTTCGGATGCACCTTATGCTCCTTAGCCGAGGGTGTCCCGAATTTTGTGTAAACGGGGTTTCTTTACTGCTGAGGCATTCTGTCCTCGAACTGGATGGTAAACCTGTTTAGCGCCGACTTCCAATCCCGAATGGGCATTGTCCATTTCTTGCTGATGTTGTTCAGCGCCAGGTAGAACAGTTTCATCAGCGCTTCGTCGTTCGG
>Ga0233425_10000401_pt1 | contig 114281 bp, 113 predicted proteins | sample Watercolumn_Towu_2_FD_181712 | JGI IMG/M metagenome (GOLD analysis project Ga0233425, IMG submission 181712) | Freshwater microbial communities from Lake Towuti, South Sulawesi, Indonesia - Watercolumn_Towuti2014_140_MG | ecosystem: Environmental > Aquatic > Freshwater > Lake | place... | reverse complement strand
CACTTCGGCGCGCTACTGCTCGAAGGCGAGTAGGGCGGCTCCTCCTCTCTTCCAGCGAGTTTGGGCGGTGTCTCCCTGCCCGGGAGCTGCCTGCAAGACAACGTGGAACGGGACCGCCGGACGGTCCCACCACTCGCCTTCTTCGATGGGCGTTGAGTAAGTCACCGAAGCGTTAGCCAGGGTGTGGACCAGCGTCGCGAGCTCGTCCGGCTCGCCGACCAGGACGAGGTCCGCATCGGTGACCAAGAGAACCAAGCCTTGGGCCAGCGGGAGCCAGTCCATGTCCGACAGGCATTCGTCAAAGGCCGCCCAGTTCTCACCGAAGTAGCTGGGGAACTGGAGCGCCGCGGCGAACTCGTTGAACAAGCCCTGCAAGGTCTGCATCTTCTTGCCCCGTAGCGCCCGGACCTCAAGTCCGGAGTCGCGCCATCCCAGTACCGCTTCTGCAGTGGTCGCCCGATCACACGTGACGGTCCAGAGGTCCGCCGTCTCGGCCACACGAAGGAGCGGCAACGGGCTCAGGCTCATCCCCAGATACTGCCGGTCACGCGTTCGCGAGTGCGAGTCAGAACGGCACTTCAGCGGCCGTCGGCGATCGACCGTGACGTCTGACCTACGCGACCGTTGTGCGGTTGCCGCCTTGGTGCTTGGACTCGTACATCGCGGCGTCGGCTCGATCGAGCAAGGACTCGACGGTGTCGCCCTCCATCGCCATCGTCACGCCGATGGACACCGTGACCGCTGCGTCGTGATCGTTGATCCTGATCGGCAGGGATGCTGCCTGCCGGATCTTCTCGCACACATCGAGGGCGGCCTGTGCGGAAGCTGCACCGTGGAGCAGGACGACGATCTCGTCCCCACCCACTCGGATGACGTCATCGTTGTCCCTGACGCTGCCTCGGATGCGTAGCGCGGTTGCTCTCAGCAGTGCGTCGCCCGCCGCATGGCCCAATCGGTCATTGGTTGCCTTGAGCCCGTCCACGTCGAGGAACGCGACAGCGAGGCCTTGTCCACGGCGCTGATCCCGACCAAGGGACCGCCGGAGGCGCGCAAGTCCTTCGGTGCGGGACGACAGCCCCGTGAGGGAATCGGTGAACGCCATGGCCCGCAGCTCGCGGGTGGTGCGTGATCGCTCGGTGACGTCGCGCCACGTGACGACGACCGCGCCGCCGGCTTTCACGGTGCGGAAGTCGTAGCGTCTCTCTTCGCTCGCATGCACTTCGTTGCCATAGGCGACGTCGGTCAGGACGAGGGTGTTGCCCGTGGTCAGGACGTCGATGTTCGGCTGGAGAAGTCCCGCTGCGGCCATGCCTGGGAACAGCGACAGCATCGTTGTGCTGAGCAGCTGCTCCCGCGGTAGGCGGTTGTAGGCACAGGCAGCGGCGTTGGCCAGTCGGTACGCGAAGTCGACGACGTTACCGGCGTCGTCCCGCACGGGTTCGAGTACCACCACCGGGTCTTCAAGGGCATCCAAGGCCAGGTCGGACCACGACGGCTGCATGCTCTCCCACTCCTCCTATGGAGCCGTCTCGCAGGACACGGCCAGTCTGTCAGCAGAACCAACCGGGAAGCGCGCCCTGGAGCACCGAGGCAGGATCAGCAGTCGCACTCCACTATTCGCGTTCCACGCAGGCGCTGCATATTGCCGGTTCTTTCTCGGTTTCGCCGGCAGGTTCGCCCGTTCAGGCTGCCCCGGCGATGAACGCGGCGACGATGTAGTTGGCGTGGCGGTCGAGGTTGCCGCGCGCACGGTCGTAGCGGGTGGTGGTGCGCGGGTCGGCGTGACGGGCGGCGATCTGGACGTCGCGCAGCGGCACGCCTGCGTCCAGCGCGGCGGTGATGTACGCGTGGCGTAGGGCGTGGCAGCCGACGCGGTGCTCGATACCCGCCCGCCTGGCCAGCCGTTTGACGACGCGGGTCGCGGCGTTGCGGTCCATGCGGCGACCGGTTCGGGTGCGGATCAGCGGCCCGCTGGTCCGCCCGTCGGCGGCGAGGTCGAGGGTGCGGGCGACTGGGACGGGCAGGGGGATCAGTGCGGGCTTGTTGCCCTTGCCGATGACGTGCAGGGTGCGGTGGCCGCGCTCGGTGCCCATGTCCTCGATGTTGACGTGGCAGGCCTCCGAGACGCGCAGCCCCAACAGCCCCAGCAGGGTGATCAGGGCGGCGTCATCCGGTCCCGAGGCCCGCGCCGCAGCGACGAGCGCGCCGAGCTGCATCCGGTCGAGGCCCAGGACCTGGGACTCCTCGGGGACGTGTGGCCGGCGTACGTACTCGGCGGGCGAGCGGTCGAGGTAGCCGTCGATCACCGCGAAGCGGTAGTACCCGGCGACGGTCGAGAGCCGCCTGGCCGTCGTGGCGGGCGCGTAGCCTCGCTCCTCCTCCATCCAGCGCACGTACAGCTCCACGTGCGGCCGCGTCATGGCGAACACGGCAACCCCTCGGTGGGCGCACCAGTAGAAGTAGCTGCGCAGATCCAGTGCGTAGGCGTCGCGGGTGCGGCCGGAGTAGCGCGCCAGGAACCCCGCCGCGGCGAGATGGACGTCGTCGAGCGGCGGCAGCGGCTCAGGGACCACGAGGGTCGTCGCTTCGGTCATGGCACTCCTCCAGGCGTCGAGAGACAGGGGGACCAACGTCAACCCAGCAGGACGCACCGTCCAGGCCTAGGCGAAACCGAGAAAGAACCGGCAGTATCGCTCGCATGAGCGGTGGAGGAACGCAGCAAGTAGCCGATGCGCCTGCGGAGCGCCTTGCGGCGGTGGCTATGGCGACGGGATCGCTCATCTGCTCACTGATCACCGTCATGCTCGCGCTTCCGTTCGCCGCGTGGACTTACCTCTGGGTCCTGAGCGGACTTGCTGCGGTTGGGTTGGCGTCGCTCCTGATGGTGAGGGGTCGTTCGTGGGCCCGTTGGTTCGGGGCGGCCCTCATCGTCGTGGCAGTCCTTGCATGTTTGCTGGCTGCCTTCGGGTGACGTGCCGAGGTGTCCACGCGGCGCGCAGATGTGCCGTTCGCGCTCGCCCGTGAAGGGCCACCGCTCGTCGCCGCTCGGTGGGGCTTGGTGATGTCCGGCGGCGTCCCGTGCCAGATCCGTGCCAGATGCACCGGGAAACATGGGCCGCAAGGGGCGTCGAAGGACAGCGCGCGAACCTCAATCTCGTGCTTAGCACAACGATTCTCGCGTGGGTCTTCGAACTGAAGCATGATCTTGAAAACCGCTGAGCAGCAATGCTCCGAGGGTTCGAATCCCTCGCCCTCCGCTCCCGGCTGACGGCGGTCCGCCTGAGGCTCACCGCTCCGGTGAGCGCTCCGGCTGGTGGCGGCCGTCGGCGGGGAGGTCGTCGACCACTCGGCCGACGACGGGCAGCTCGGCTGCGCGCCGCCGAGCCTCGCGAACGCGGGCGGGGTGCACCTGCCGCGGCCAGCGGGCCAGCTTCGCCAGCGTCAGGCCGACGTAGATCAGGGTGTTGAGCGACACGAACGCGAGCAGCGTCGTGAACCACGGCGAGCTGAGCACCGACGACGGCAGCAGGATCCCGGCGAGCAGGTTCATGCCGCGGCCTCCGTCCGTCGTACGTGGCCCCAGCCCTGACGACGTCGGCGCAGGATGTCGACGAGCGCCCGCACGAACACCATCTGCAGGAACAGGTCGTAGAGCAGTTCCGGCAGGATCAGCGCGGCGAGCAGGCGCGAGCCCCAGCCCTCGCGCCACACCGTGAGCACGCGCTCGGCGGCGAACACGAGACCGACGACGATCCAGAACGGGAACCACACCCACTGGTCGATGGCCAGCAGCGTGATCGTCATGAGCAGCAGGTACGAGACGAGCGCGACCGTGCCGTAGGCGATGCCGATCTGCTGGCCCCAGTAGCGCATCGTGCCGGTGGTGAACCCGTACGCCGCGATGTTCTCCAGCGCCCCGCGCTGCCAGCGCAGCCGCTGGCGCCACAGGTGCCGCCAGTCGGGCATCAGCTCGGTCTCGACCATGCAGTCGACGGGCGAGATCATCGTGGCGCCCAACGACTTCAGGCCGATGGTGATCTCGTTGTCCTCGGTGAGCGCGGCGGTGTCGTAGACGTCGCCCGGCTTGCCCGGGATGTAGCGCCCGCGCGCCGCGGCCACCATGGCGAGGGCCGAAGCCCGGAAGACCGACGCCGTCCCCGTCAGCACGAACACCCGCCCGCGGCGGCGCGAGATCTCCTGCGAGTACCGGCGGTACTCGTTGCGCTGGAACATCCCGACCATGCCGTGGCCCGGCTCGCCGAAGAACACGCCGCCGACGGCCTCGAGGTCGAGGTCGTCGTCGAGGAGGTCGGCCGCCGTCTCCAGGTAGAGCGGTCCGAGGGCGGTGTCGGCGTCCATCACCATGACGGCGTCGTCGGGACCCATCTCGGGCAGGTGGGCGGCCAGCGCCTGGTTGAGGGCGCCGCCCTTGCGGTGGGTGTTGCCGACGGTCTCGAACACCTCGTGCCCGAAGCTGCGTGCGACATCGGCGGTCGCGTCGGTGCAGTTGTCGGCGACGACGATCACGCGGTCGGGCTGCCTCGTCTGCTCGGCGAGGGCGGCCAGGGTCACCGGCAGCGAGGCGGCCTCGTCGTGCGCCGGGATGAGGACAGTGATGCGCACCGGGTGCCGGCCGCGCTCGGACGGACGGGTCCACCGCGGGAGCGTCGTCTGCAGCGCCTGCCGCTCGGGGTTGGCGAAGGTGCGCATGAGCGCGGCGCCCTCGAACGCCAGCGCGCCGGCAGCCACGAACACCATCGAGAACAGCGCCGCGAGGATGAGGTCCCACGGCGGGCGCACGAACTGCACCAGCGTGTCCCACGACCCGATCGTGATCGCCACCGGCACGGGCGGGTCGTCGCTGCCCAGCGTGAACGCGGCGACGGCCGCGATGAGGGCGACCAGCGCGACGACCGCGCCGATCACGAGCAGAACGACGCCACGGCCGAGCTGGACCATGCGCGTGCTCGTGCCGCGGTCCTCCCTGAGCATGCGGCCCTCCCGTCGTCGCGCAGCCGTCCCCTGAACGGGCTATCGGCACGGATGCCGACTTCCTCGAGGGCTGCGCGACGACGGATCTACCGCTGGGCTGCGACCAGGTCCGGCGTCGAGGCGGCCGGCGTCCGGGGCCAGGCCCACGCCGTGCGCAGGACGTAGACCAGGATCAGCACCTCGAGCACGATCGACAGCCCGTAGAAGTAGGAGTACGACCACGGCTCGCCGGACGCGTTGTAGATCGACACCGGGATGTAGAGCCCGGCCACGACGAGGTTGGCCGGACGGGCGATCCGGGCCGGCAGCGACGCCGAGAGCACGACCATGAGGCTCGGGATCGCGATGAGCGTGAGCGAGGAGCCGACGAACAGCGGCCCGGTGTCGAACCCGTGGACCGATCCGCCGCGGATCTCGTCGAGGAAGCCCGGCTTGTAGAGCGCCAGATAGTCCACGTAGATGTACAGGAACATGAAGCTCGCCCATGCGGCGGCGAGCCTGGCCGGCACCGGCAGCCTCCGGTCGTCGAGCGTCCCCCGCACTGCGGTCGTCGTCGCCATCTCGTTCTCCCCTGCGTCCTTGCGTCAGCGGACCACCGCCTCGGTGATCTTCGTACACTGTACGTCGTACGCCGTACTATGACCGTACGCCGTACGATCGGTCAACCCGGAGGTGCGAGAGAGGTGGTCGGCCAGTGCCGCGGAAGCAGCAGCGCGCGGACGCCGGCTCCGGCCTGAGCAAGCAGCGCGTCGTCGCCGAGGCGATCAGGCTCGCGGACGCCGAGGGCGTCGACGGCCTGAGCATGCGGCGGCTGGCGACGGTCCTCGACGCCGGCGCGATGTCGCTCTACTACTACGTGGCCAACAAGGACGAGCTGCTCGACGCCATGGTCGACGTCGTCTTCGGCGAGATCGCCCTGCCGCCCGAGGACGCCGACTGGCAGACGGCCATGCGGCAGCGGTCGCGCTCCGCCCGGGAGGTGCTCGCCCGGCACCCGTGGGCCACCGCGCTGATGGAGACCCGGACGACGCCGGGGCCGGCGCACCTGCGCCACCGCGAGGCGACCACGGCGTGCCTGCGGCGGGCTGGTTTCTCGGCGCTCGGCGCGACCCACGCGCACTGGCTGCTCGACAGCTACGTCTACGGGTTCGCGCTGCAGGAGTCGAGCGTGCCGTTCGACAGCGCGGCGGAGCTCTCGGACATGACCGAGGACGTCTACCTGCCGCAGCTGCCGGCCGAGGAGTACCCGTACCTCCACGAGGCCGCGGCCGCGCTCGTCGCCGCCGACTACGACCCGAAGGCCGAGTTCGACATCGGCCTCGACCTCGTCCTCGGCGCGCTCGAGCAGCTGCGCACCGAGCCGTAGTCAGCGGCCGCGCAGCACCCCGAGGACGTCGACGAGCACCCCGTACGCCGTCTGCCGCGGCTCGAGGTCGTGGCCGATCACGGTGAGGCCGGGCATGAGGTCGCCCTCGAAGTGCAGGCCGAGATCCATGAGCCCCATCGCGTGGAACGGGTCGCCGACGCCGACCGGCTCGGGCGCGACGCGGCCACGCACCACGCCGTCGTCGCCGCGCTCGACCGTCGCGACGAGTCGCAGCGGCGCACCGATCGACGCCTGGTACTGCACGGCTCCGGGGTCGAGGCCGCGGATGCCGGTGACGTCGACGTCGTCGAGGCGCAGGTCCGCATCCATGAGCACGTTGGCGATCGCGACGACCTTCACCGCGGCGTCGAAGCCGTCGACGTCGAGCGACGGGTCGGCTTCGGCGATGCCGCGCTCCTGCGCGAGGCGCACGCCCTCGTCGAACGAGCGGCCGAGGCCCATGAGCTCGAGGATCACCGACGTCGTGCCGTTGACCAGGCCGCGCACGCGTCGCGGGCGCTCGAGCGGGAGCGACTCGCGGTAGAGCGTGTAGACGGGCAGGCAGTCGGCCGTCGCCGACTCGAACCGGAACCGCACGCCGTTCGCGTCGGCCAGAGCGTTGAGCTCGCGCAGGCCGTGCACAACCGGGCCCTTGTTCGCGGTGACGCCGTGGATCCCACGGGCCAGCGCCTCGCGCAGGAACGACGTCGCGGGCTCGCCGCGCTCGAGGTCGACGGCGCTCAGCTCGACGAGCACGTCGGCGTCGCAGCTTTCGAGCCATGCCCCGACGCGGTCGACGGAGTACGGCTCGCCCGCCGGCACATCGCCGTCGGCCAGGGACTCCAGCGACAGACCCGACGGGTCGGACACCATCCCGAGCCGGCGCGTCATGACGCCGGTGATGCGCAGATCGATGCCGTACTCGTCGCGGACCTGGTCGCCGCGCTCCAGCAGCAGCGACACCAGCGCGGAGCCGACGTTGCCGAGCCCGATCACCGCGAGGTTGCGCACGTCCATGCGCAGATCCTGCAGTGCGGCTCAGCCCTCGATGCGGATGGCCTGCTCGGGGCAGGCGTCGACGGCGTCCTCGCAGGCGCCGCGCAGCGACTCGTCGATCGTCTCGAGCAGGATGTACATGTAGCCGTCGTCGCGGACCTCGAAGACCTCCGGCGCCGCGGCCATGCAGCGGCCGTGGGACTTGCAGCGGTCGTAGTCGGCGATCACACGGAAGCTCATGCCTGCTCCAGACGGTCGAGGGTGCGGGCTCAGTGTCCTCGACATCCGTGGTTCGCGCGCGCTGTCGTGGCAGCCTCGTCGCATGACCCGGGGCAGGGCGGGGCGCACGGCAGCGGCGTCGGCCGTGATCGCGCTGCTGCTCGCGGCCTGCACGTCGTCGCCCGCGCCCACTGCGTCGACGACGTCCGCAGTGCCGACCGCCTCGTCGTCGTCCGCACCCCCGTCGTCGCCGGCTCCAACGTCGTCGAGCGCCTCGCCGTCGGCGTCCTCGACCCCGACCGCCGCGCCCGCGAAGGCGTCGTGCCCCGGCGGGTTCAGCCAGCAGGCGCTGCGCACGTGCGTGGGCACCGCCCGCGACGTCTACGTCGCGACGTGGACGAAGGAGCTCGTGAGCCTGGGTGTCGCGTCGCCGAAGCCGCCGCGCACGCGCATCTTCAGCAGCCCGCCGACGAACCCCTGCATCGACCTCGGCGAGACCGACGCCGTCGAGGCGTCGTTCTGGTGCGGCAAGGACGGAACGGTCTACGTCTCCGCGTTCGCGGCCAAGACCTGGACCAAGGCCTACGCGCAGGCGGCCAAGCGCCGCGGCGTCCTCGCGAACGACGCCGCCACGGCTGGCACCACGCAGGCGAAGCTGCTCGCGGGATACCCGCTCGTCGGCACGGCCACCGAGCTCGCGCACGAGCTCGGCCACTGGGTGCAGGAGGTCACCGGCCAGTACGCCTGGTACCAGGAGCGCATCGACAGCGCCGACTTCGACGTCTCCAACAAGGCCAAGGCCACGAGCGAGCTCGCCGCCGACTGCATGGCCGGCTGGGTGCAGGGCCGCGCCGCCGTCGACGGCACCTGGGTCGACACCGGCATCGGCGCCTGGGCGCATCGCGCCACGATGGCCGAGCTCGGCTTCGACATCGACAACGTGCGCGTGGGCTTCCGCTTCCCGCCCGAGAAGCCGGCCGACATCATCGGCTACGGCTCGTCCTACACCCGCCTCAAGCTCTATGGCGTCGGCGACAAAGCCGGCCGCACGGGCAAGCCCGGCCTCGCCACCTGCACGAAAGCGGCCGCCACCCTCATGGGCAGCCCCATGCCCCCGCTGCTCTGATCTCGTCGTCCCGGATCTCCGCCGGAACGGCATCGCCCATCGTCACCAGGTCATGCGCGGAGGGCTCCGGAAGGGTCGGCGCATCACGCCCACCTCTTGTCGACACGTGCCGCAGGGATCACGCCAGCGTAGGTCGTCGCGCGAAGCGCGCAGACGCCGACCAGCAGCTTGCCGCTCGCGAAGACCGCCACCGCCGCGGGCCCGGTAGCGCGAGCGCCCGTCCCCGGCGAGAAGCGGAGGAACCCGCCGGCGCCGAAGGCCGTGACGGGACGGCCGGACGCGTTCAGGTGCAGCAGCCCGGGGTCGGGCCGTTCGCCGGATGAGCCGAGGGACTGGAGCGAGACGAACATGCCGCCCTGGAGATCGGTCGCGGCATGGCGGACGAACGCCTGCGCATGGGCCAGCCGCAGGGTTCCGCCGTACCCGAAGCCTGCGTCGGGGTCGCCGGACTCGGTGAGCACCACCAGGGTCGGGCGATCTCGTCCGGCCGCCGCGGACTGCCCCGTCGCGACGATCCGCCGGCCGACGGTGAACAGGGGGGTACCGATCGTGGCGTACGGCCCCCCATCGGCCCGGAAGCCAGCGGGCAGCACAGCGACGCCGTCGACGCCGAACGACCCATCGAGCCCACCGCCGGGCTGCACCTTGAGGATCGCCTCGCGCATCGCGCCATCCGCCTGGTACAACGCCACGCGAAGGAGGCTCGACCCGTCGGGCGCCACTGCGGCGCCGAAGCAGACGGCGCTGTCCGCGATGCCGCTGACGTCGATGACCGACGCCCGCAGTGGCGAGCCCGCAGAGTCGAACTCCTCGACTGCGATCCGCGGGTCATGCGCAGCGAAAGGGCTCTGGCAGTAGCGGATCGAGCCATCCCGAGCCACCGCGAGAGCGCTGGGGTGCTGGAAGTCCCCACCACCCGTGCGGACCTCGTAATCGGGGTCCCAGTTGCCGGAGGGAAGGAGCCGGCGGACGGTCACCGTGGATTCGAAGCCTCCGACGGCCACATAGGCGCGGTGCCGCCCGTCGACCACGATCGGGAAGTACTTGTCGTCCGGCTGCAGCCAGCGGAGGACCCGTGCGCGTCCAGCGTTCCAGGCCATGTCGACAGACCCGTCGGACCGGTACTGCTTCACGATCAGCAGCGCGGCGTCCAGCCAGTTCGCCGACATGTAGAGCCGGAAGCTGCCAGCCCCAGGCCCGCCGACCACTGCGTCGATCGCCTCCACGGCTACGCCGTCAAGGTCGCGGTCGGCCACCATGGCCGGGATCGGCGCCAGGATGACGCCGTCGCCTCCGCCGAAGGACGTGACGGGGGAGCCGGGGGCGGGGGTCGACGTCGCGGCGGCGGGCGCGGCGCCGGTGCAGGCGAGCGCAGCTGCGACGAGCGCCACGGTCCAGCGGGCCGTCCTGCGACGCACGGCGATCACCCCCTCGGGAGCATCTCCACGCTAGGTCGCCGCGGCGCCGGAAGCGCGCTGGCGAGAGCCTCCCGCACGCGAGGGCGTGCGACGCCGCCAAGGACCCGGCGTAGGGTCGGCGCATGCGTGATGTCGCCGCCTATGCCACTGCCTCCGCCCGCGCGCCGTTCGAGCGCACGACGATCCCGCGCCGCGACGTCGGCCAGCACGACGTGCTCATCCGCATCGAGTACGCAGGCATCTGCCACTCCGACATCCACACCGCGCGCGAGGAGTGGGGCACGGCGATCTTCCCGCTGGTGCCGGGCCACGAGATCGCCGGCGTCGTGGAGGAGGTGGGCTCCGAGGTCACCAAGCTCGCCGTCGGCGACCGCGCGGGCGTGGGCTGCATGGTCGACTCGTGCGGCGAGTGCCGGCACTGCCTCGCCGGCAACGAGCAGTTCTGCCGCAACAACGTCGGCACCTACAACTCGCGCGGCTACGACGGCGAGCCCACCTACGGCGGCTACAGCACCCACATCGTGGTGAAGGACGCGTTCGCGCTGCGCATCCCCGAGGCGCTGTCGTCCGACGTCGCGGCCCCGCTCCTCTGCGCCGGCATCACGACGTACTCGCCGCTGCGGCACTGGAAGGTGGGGCCCGGCAGCCGCGTCGCCGTCGCGGGCCTCGGGGGCCTCGGCCACATGGGCGTGAAGATCGCGGCCGCGCTGGGCGCCGAGGTCACGGTCCTCACGCGCACCGACGCCAAGGCCGACGACGCACGCCGCCTCGGCGCGCACCACGTGCGCGCCACCGGCGACGGCACGGCGTTCAAGGAGCTGCGCAGCAGCTTCGACCTGATCCTCAACACCGTCAGCGCCGAGCTCGACCTCGACAAGTACCTCCGGATGCTCGACGTCGACGGCACGATGGTCAACGTCGGCCTGCCCGAGCACTCGCTGTCGATCAACCTCATGTCGGTGGTGGGCAACCGCCGCTCGCTGTCCGGCTCGCCCATCGGCGGCATCGCCGAGACCCAGGAGATGCTCGACTTCTGCGCCGAGCACGGCCTCGGCGCCGACATCGAGGTGGTCGACGCGCAGTCGATCGACGCCGCCTACGACCGCGTCGTGCGCGGCGACGTGCGCTACCGCTTCGTCATCGACACCGCGACGATCTGACATCACGGCGGATCGTCATCAGATCCGTGGACTCGGCTGCTGCCAAGATCGCGCGTGCCGGTGGGCGGGAGGACTAGCCTCCGGCCATGGAGCCGGGAGGGGCCGCTGCCTGCATCGAGTGCGACGCACCCCTCCCCCCTCGCTCGCGCTTCTGCCCCTCCTGCGGCACCCCTGCGGGCCCGCCGCCCTGTGCGTCCTGCGGCGAGGCGCTGCTTCCCGGGGCACGTTTCTGCTCCCAGTGCGGCGCGCCCGCCGGGGGCAGCGTGCCGCAGTCCGAGCCGACGGCCGCGGGGCCGGTCTCCGAGCGCCGCGTCACCTCTGTGCTGTTCGGCGACCTGGTCGGGTTCACGACCCTGTCCGAGAGCCGCGACCCCGAGGAGGTGCGCGAGCTCCTCTCGCGCTACTTCGCCCAGTGCCGCGTCGTGATCGGCCGCTACGGCGGGACGGTCGAGAAGTTCATCGGCGACGCGGTCATGGCGGTCTGGGGCGTTCCCATCGCGCACGAGGACGACGCCGAGCGCGCCGTCCGCGCGGGGCTCGAGCTCGTCGCCATGGTGGGCGCGCTGGGCGACGAGGTCGGCGCGGCGGGGCTGTCGATGCGCGTCGGCGTCGTGACCGGCGAGGTCGCGGTGACGGTCGGAGCCACCAACGAGGGCATGGTCGCCGGCGACGCGGTCAACAGCGCGAGCCGTGTGCAGAGCACGGCGAGCCCGGGGCAGGTGTGGGTCGACGACACGACGAGGTCGTTGACGGTCGCGGCGATCACGTACGAGGACACCGGCGAGCACACCCTCAAGGGCAAAGCCGAGCCCATGCGGCTGCATGCGGCTCGAGCCGTCGTCGCGGCCGTCGGCGGTGGCCAGCGCGTCGACGGGCTCGAGGCGCCGCACACCGGGCGCGACCGCGAGCTGCGCCTGCTCAAGGAGCTCTTCCACGCCGCCGAGGAGTCGCGACGGCCCAAGCTCGTGGTGGTCGACGGCGAGCCGGGAGTGGGCAAGTCGCGGCTGGTCTGGGAGTTCGAGAAGTACGTCGACGGGCTCACCGACACAGTGCGCTGGCATCGTGGCCGCTGCCTGTCCTACGGCGACGGCGTCGCCTTCTGGGCGCTGAGCGAAGCGGTGCGGGCGCGCCTCGGCCTGACGGAGACCGACCAGGGCGACCTCGTGGCCGCACAGCTGGAGGAGGGCCTCGCCCAGTTCGTACCCGACCCGGGCGAGCGGGACTGGCTGCGCCCCCGGCTCGCCAGCCTGCTGGGGATCGACCAGGTGGGCGGCTTCGCGCGCGAGGATCTGTTCGCCGCCTGGACAACCTTCCTCGAGCGGGTCGGAGGAGGCGGCCATCCTGTGGTGCTCGTCGTGGACGATGCGCAGTACGCCGACGACGGCCTGCTGGACTTCCTCGACCACCTCATGGCCACCGCACAGGCGGCGATCTTCGTCCTGGCGCTGGCCCGGCCCGAGCTGCTGGCCCGCAGGCACGACATCGGCGGGAGGCGGACCACGGTCATCCGCCTGGAGCCTCTGGCCGCGGACGACATGGCCACACTCGTCGACGGCCTCGTCGTCGGGCTCCCGGTTCCGGCACGTAACGCTCTCGTCGAACGCTCCGAGGGCATCCCCCTGTTCGCCGTCGAGACGGTCCGAGCACTGATCGACCGCGACCTGGTGGTGCCTCGCAACGGGCGCTATGTCCTGGCCGACCCCGACCGGTTCGATCTCGACGACGTCGGGGCTCCGGTGTCGCTGCAGGCCCTGGTCGCGGCGCGGCTCGACGCACTGGCACCCGAGGAGCGCCGCCTGGTGGCCGACGCGAGCGTGCTCGGCTCGACGTTCTCCCGCGACGGTCTGGCCGCGGTATCCGGCCTGAGCGACCTCGATACCGCCCTGGCGTCGCTGCAGCGCAAGGAGATCTTCAGCGTCCAGACCGACCGTCTCTCCGCAGAGCGCGGCCAGTTCAAGTTCGTGCAGGCCGTCGTCCGCCAGGTGGCCTACGCCACGCAGAGCCGTCGCGACCGCAAGCTGCGCCACCTCGCGGCCGCCGACTACCTCGGCGAGCAGCTCGAGGACAACGACGATCTCGCGGTCGTGGTCGCCCAGCATCTGCTGGACGCGATCGACGCATCGTCGTCCGACGACGCCGATGCCGAGGCGCTGCGCAGCCGGGCAGTGCTGCTGCTGCGTCGAGCCGCTGCCAGGGCGACCGCGCTCGGCGCGCAGGGTGAGGCGCTGCGGCACCTCACGACGGCGCTGGCCCGTACGGACGACCTGCACCTGGTCGCCGAGCTCGAGCTCGCGGCGGCACGCGCCGCCAGCGACAGCGCGCAGTACGACAAGGCCGAGGCGCACGCGCGAGCGGCCGAGTCCCGGTTCGTCGACCTCGGCGACGAACCGTCCGCGGGCCTGGCGGCCACGCTCGTCGGTGAAGCCCTGGTCAGCACGGGCGACAACGCAACGGCTGTTGAACACTGCGAGCAGTGGCTGGAACGGCTGGACGGCCGCACTGACGCTGTCCATGCGCGGGTGCGGCTCGGCAATCTGCTTGCCGGGTGCTACCAGGGCCAGGCGGAATGGGACCGCATCGGCGAGGTGGTGGAGCGGACCCTCGTGCTGGCCGAAGGGGCCCGGGACATCGACGTCATCGTGCATCTCCATCTGCGCATGGGGATCCGCTTCCTCACCATGGGCGCGCCCGTCACGGCGGTCGGCATGTACGAGCGGGCCATCGAACTGGCCCGGATCCACGACCTCCCCGAGAAGCTCGTCTCCGGGCTGAACGCGCTGTCGACGATCCATGTGAACCGCGACCTCGAGGCCGCGCTCGCGTGCGGGCGGGAGGGGATGGCGGTGGCTCGCCGCGCCGGCGTGGTGACGCTGACGGACTTCATCACCTTCAACTACTGGCTCGCGCTGTGGACAGCCGGCCGGCTGCGCGAGGCGCGGGCGATCCTCGACCAGCTCCGCGAGTCCGCAGTGGACCCCGCCATCCGTCAGTCACTGCCCGCACTGGGGATGATGCTCGCCGAGCTCGACGGCACGGAGGCGACGGACGGGCCGCCCGAGACGACGTCGGACAACGTGTCCGACCTCGCCTGGCTGGCCCACGACGCGCTGCTCCGCGCGCGGGCGGAGGGCGACCGCGCTCGGGCCGCCGTCCTGGCCGAGGAGTGCCTCGAGCATGTCCTCGCCGCCGCCGGGATCGACGACGACTTCATGCATCTGTGGCCCTCCATGGTCCGCGCGGCGCTCGAGGCCGACAACGTGGCGCTCGCCGAGCGACTGCTCGCCCCTGTCGAGGAGGCCGCACCGGGAACGGTCCCCGAATCGGTCGCCGCGCTGCTGCCGCTGCTGCGGGGCAGCACGCGGGCGGTCCGCGGCGATGACCCCGAGCTCGTGGAGACCGAGCTGCGAGAGAGCGTCGCCGCGCTCGACGCGTTCGGCGCCGTGGCCCTCCGCGCTCGTGCGCAGGAGCAGCTGGCGACGCATCTGGCTGCGCAAGGGCGCGCCTCCGAGGCTGCGGATCTCTTCGAGCTCGCGCGCGGGACGTATGCCGAGATCGGTGCCGACGGCTGGCTGGCGTCGCTCGACGCCGCTCGTGCCGTCGCCCTCGCCGGCCGTCCGTAGCCCGTCAGCCCGTCAGCCCGTCAGCGCGGCCGCGCGGCTCAGCCGTCTGCCGGCACGGCGTGGACTGCGGCCGTGCTGTGGCCCCACCGATGACAGCGCCTTGCCGATCGCGCGTGATCCTTACGGCGACGGGCGGTCCGGACGCCGGGCACCTAGGCTCCGCACGTGCGGATCGACGTCGACGCCCTCTCAGCGCAGGGCCAGCTGCTCCTCGCCCGGACCCTCAACGCGCTGCCCGAGCCGGTGGTCGCACGGCTCGCGGGCGAGGTCGAGGCCGACGGGCAGCAGGTCGATCCGCGGCTCGCGCTGATCCTCCGCTCGGAGGAGCGGCTGCGCAGCGACGGCGAGCCCACGGTGGCAGAGCGGCGCGCCTCGATCGCGCGCGGGTCGCGCGTGGCCGCGGGCCTGCTGCGCGTGCCGGTCGGCAGCGTGCGCGACCTGACCGTGCGCGGCGGCGCCGGCGTCCTTCGCGCGCGCCACTACGCGCCCGATGACCCCGCCGGCCGGCCGCTCGTGCTGTTCCTGCACGGCGGCGGCTGGGTGACGGGCGACCTCGACTCGCACGACCTCCCCTGCCGGCTGCTGTGCAGGCACGCGGGCGCGCACGTCGTCGCCGTCGACTACCGCCTCGCCCCGGAGAGCCCGTTCCCGGCGGCGGTCGAGGACGCCGTCGCCGCCTACGGCTGGGCCCTCGACCACGCGGAGGAGCTCGGCGCCGACCCGTCGCGCATCGGTGTCGCCGGCGACAGCGCCGGCGGCAATCTCGCGGCCGTCGTATCTCAGCAGGCGGTCGACGCCGGCATCCAGCGGCCGGCGGCGCAGCTGCTGATGTACCCCGGCGTCGACGCCAGCCAGGCGCGGCCGAGCAAGAGCCTGTTCGGCGAGGGCTTCCTGCTGACGCGTGCGGCGATGGACTGGTACGTCGAGACCTACGCCGGCGGCACCGACCGCCACGACCCCCGGCTCTCGCCGCTGCTGGCCCCCGACCTGAGCGGGCTGCCGCCGACGCTCGTGGAGACCGCCGGCCTCGACCCGCTGCGCGACGAGGGCGAGGCCTACGCCGACGCGCTGCGAGCCGCCGGCGTCCCTGTCGTCCTTCGCCGCGCCCGCGGCCTGGTGCACGGCTTCGCCAACATGGGCGGCATCCACCGGCCGTCCCTCGACGAGACCGTGGCGATGGTCGGAGCCTTCTCCGCCCTCCTCGACTCCGCCCCGCGCTGACGCGAGCCGCACCCCGCTCGACGAGTACGTGCAGATCACGATCCGGCTCTGGGACTGGCGTCCTAACCGGTCCGGAGCGACCCTCGGCTGAGGGGGTGCCATGCCGACGACGAGGAACCTGATCGCGACAGCGCTGGGCGGCGCGCTGCTGCTCGGCCTCGTCGCGTGCGGACCGCCCGCCGGGTGCTCGAGCTTCAACGTCTCGATCGCCCAGGGCGCGAAGGGCGCGGCCACGGCTCAGCAGGCAGTCGACGAGTGGAGGCAGGGCCTGCCGCCCGACTCCGGCTACCCCTCGGACGGCTGGAGGCAGACAGCCCCAGAGAGCTGGCAGAGCGGAGATGCCACGATCGGGGTCGTCGAGCTCGACGGCCAAGGCTGGTTCGTCACCACCGGCACGACCTGCCGCACCTGAGGACCGACAGCCCGTTGGCGCCGATGGCTAGGCGGGGTCGAGGTCGCGGTAGCGGTCGGAGAGCTCGGCGGCGAGCCGGTCGCCGTCGGTGCCGCCGGTCACCGACTCGAGGAACTCCTCCCGGCCGACGACGAGGAGGCGGGCCGGCGTCATCGTGGTGACCGTGGCCGTGCGGGGCACGTGGCGCAGCAGGGCGACCTCGCCGAAGTAGCCGCCGGGGCCGATCGTCGGCCGCGTGCTGACGCCGGGGACGTCGACCACGAGGTCGCCCGCCTCGACGACGTAGAACTCGTCGCCGATGGCGCCGACCGAGACCACCGCCTCGCCGGCCTCGACGTCGCGCCACGCCGAACCCGCGGCCATCCGCTCGAGCTGGTAGGGCGGCATCGCGGCCAGGAAGGGCACGCGGCGCAGGAGTGCGATCTCGAACGGACGCAGGACGGCGCGGGCGTCGAGCTTACGGACGAGCAGCCAGCCGACGGCCGCGATGATCGCCGCGCCGAGGCCGAGCGGCACCCACGCCGCCGTCGTGCCGACGGACGTGAGCAGGAAGGGCACGATGCCCGCGCCGATCGAGAGGCCGATGAGCGAGGTGCTCTCCTGCACGGCGAACACGCGGGCCAGGACGACGTCGTCGGTGGAGCGTTGCAGCAGCGTGCGCCCGCTGACCAGCACGATGCCGCTGCACGCGCCCGCGATCACGAGCAGCCCGAAGCCGCCCGCCGTCGAGGTGGTGAGAGCGACTGCGGCGAAGGCCGCGCCCTGCAGAACGCCGGCGATCGCGATGAGGGGCGCCAGGTGCGCGCGCCGGGCGAGGAACGACGCCGCGAAGGCGCCGATCAGCGACCCCAGGCCGAGGGCTCCGATGAGCAGTCCCGCGCCGGCCTCGCCTGACCCGAGGACGGAGTCGGCGTAGGAGATGCCGAGGACGTCGAGGGCGCCGGCCAGAACGAAGTCGAGCGCCATGACGAGCAGCAGGGTGAGGGAGGCGACATCGCCGCTGAGCGCCTTCAGACCCCCGAGCGCAGCGACGAGGATGTGCTCCTCGTGGTCGGCGTCCGCCGCGCGGCCCAGCCTCAGCCCCACGCAGAGGAACGGCGCGAGCAGCATGAACGCCGAGGCCACGATCATCCCGGCGCCCGTGCCCCACGTCGCGACGATGACGCCACCGACTACGGGGCCGATGAACTGCATCGACCCGTCGATCATCGACGACAGCGAGTTCGCGGAGACCAGCGACTCGGGGCCGGGAGCGAGCGCGGGCAGCGCGGAGAAGTGCACCGGCCGGACAGCGGCCAGCGCGGTGGTGAGCATCGTCCCGGCGGTGAGCACGACGGGGACCGACATGTCGAGGACCAGGGCCGCGGTGGTCAGCAGCAGCGTCGCCAGCACGAGCGAGTGCACGATCACCAGGGCCCGTCCCCGCGGGAGGCGGTCGCCGATCGCCGCGATCCCGGGAGCGAGCAGCGCTGCGGGGATGAGCTGCACGACGGCCGCCAGGGCCGCGAGCTCCGCGCCGCCCTCCGCGTAGGCCCAGAGCACGACGACGAGCCAGGTGGAGAACTCGACGTAGGAGTAGCAGGCGTACGCGATCAGGACGCGGCGCAGGCCGGTCCTGGCGCGCAGCGCGACGAACGCGCCCGATCTGTTCCTGCCCATGGCGGAGCCCACCCCGATCCGCCCGTGTTCAGATGACCGGCGCCCCTCGCCGGAGCCACGAGTCTGCCCGGCGCGCACATGCCCCGCCACCGGTTCGGTGGGGATGGCAGGCGATTGCGCCACTCGCTGCGATCCGGTCACGCAGAGCCACCGGACCCGCTACCGTCCGCCGTGGTCCGCGTCGGGCGGCCGGGCCGGATCGGGGGATCGTCCAGGGGGCCGGGGCACGGGGAGGCACCGCGAATGTCGGTGGTAGGCGAGTCGCTGCGCGAGACGGGGTCCTCGCTGTCGATGGTGTGGCGCAACCATGGGCTGCGCCGGGTGAACCTCGGGTTCGTCGGATCTGCGATCGGCGACTGGGCCTACGCGACGGCGATCGTCGTGTGGGCCTACGGCGTCGGCGGAGCCACCGCCGTCGGCGTCTGGGGCACGGTCCGCCTGGTGCTCATGGCGGTCGTGACGCCGTTCGCGTCGGTCTTCGTCGACCGGTACTCGCGCAAGGCGATCATGGTCACGACCGACCTGCTGCGCGCGCTCGTCATCGCGATCTGCGCGTTCCTCATCTGGATCGACGAGGCGCCGATCGTCGTCTTCGTCCTCGCGACCGTGGCCGCGCTGCTCGCGGCCCCGTTCCGGCCGGCGGTGGCGGCGCTGCTGCCCAACCTCGCGGAGAAGCCCGAGGAGCTCACCGCTGCCAACGGGACGTCGAGCACGATCGACAGCCTGTCGTTCTTCATCGGCCCGGCCATCGGCGGTCTGCTGCTCACGGTCACGTCGGTCCCCGTCGTCCTGCTCTTCGACGTCCTCACGTTCCTGTGGTCGGCCTTCATGGTGTGGGGCATCCGCGTCCCGGCGAAGGCTCCGAAGACCGATGCGCCCGCTCTCGTCGGCCCGGACGGCGCCATCGTCGAGGAGGCCGAGGAGGAGAAGGAGACCTTCGTGCAGGAGGTCACCGCCGGCTTCTCCGCGATCAAGCAGAACCGCGACCTCCTGGTCGTGTCGGCCGTCTACGCGGCTCAGACGGTCGTGGCCGGGGCCTCGATCGTGTTCGGCGTCGAGATGGCTGTGCAGATGACCGACTTCGGTCCCACCGGCGTCGGCTACCTCGACTCCGTGTTCGGCATCGGCGCGATCGTCGGCGGCCTCGTCGCGCTCGGACGTGCGTCGAAGCAGACCGTCGCGACCGACTTCGGCTGGGGCGTCATGCTCTGGGCCGTGCCGCTGCTCGTCGCGGCGGCGTTCTACCCCGCGCTCTGGGCGGCGTTCGCCGCCATGCTGGTCATGGGGTTCGGCAACCCGTTCGCCGACATCAACGCCGTCACGATCGTCCAACGCCTCACCGACGACCGGGTGATGGGCCGCGTGTTCGGCGCGCTGGAGACGGTGCTCATCGCGGCCATGGCGCTGGGGTCGATCATCATGCCGCTGCTCGTCGCGGCCATCGGCCTGCGCTGGGGCATCGCCGTGCTGGGCGCGGCCATCGCGATCATCGTGCTCCCGGCGTTCCCGCGGCTCCGGCGTCTCAACACCTCGCTGCGCGAGCCCGAGAGCCTGGTGCTGCTGCGCGGCCTGCCGCTCTTCGCGCCGCTGGAGCCCAAGTCGCTCGAGCTGGTGGCGCAGCAGATGAAGCGGGTCGAGGTACCGGCCGGCGCGACCGTGATCCGCGAGGGCGACGCGGGCGACCTGTTCTACGTCGTCGAGTCCGGCAGCCTCACGGCGTCGTTCCAGGGCCGCACGCTCTCTCAGCAGGGGCCGGGCGATCCGTTCGGCGAGATCGCGCTGCTGCGCGACGTCCCGCGCACCGCGACCGTCGCCGCCGACGAGCCGAGCGTGCTCTGGAGCCTCGAGCGGGCACCCTTCCTCGACGCCGTCACCGGCAACAGCGAGGTCAGCGGCCAGGCCGACGACCTCGTCGCCCGCCGCATCCCCACCTACTGAGGTGCTCGAGTAACAGTGTGAATGTCCGGTTTCGGGCCTCCGAAACCGGACATTCGCACTGTTACTCGCGGAACGTCAGCGGCGGCGGAGGGCGGTGCTGCCGCGGACGACCATGTCGAGGGGGAGCACCTCGTGGCGGGTGTCGCGCTGGGGGTCGTCGACGGCGCCGATGAGCATGCGGGCCGCGCGGGCGCCGATCTCCTCGACCGGCTGCACGACCGTGGTGAGGTCGAGGTGCTCGGACATCTCGTGGCCGTCGAAGCCGACGACGGAGACGTCGCGGCCGGGCTCGAGCCCGTGGGCGCGCAGCGAGCGCAGCGCGCCGAACGCCATCTCGTCGGACATCGCGAACACGGCGGTCGGGGGGTTGGGGCGGGCGAGGATCGTCGTCATCGCGCGCTCGCCGCCCTCGATGGTGAAGTGGCCGCAGGCCTCGAGGTCGGTGAGCACCGGCAGGCCGGCGTCCTGCAGGGCGTCGCGGTAGCCGGCGTAGCGGTTGTCCTCGGGACGGAACGGCGTCGGGCGAGGACGGCCGGAGATGAGGCCGATGCGCTCGTGCCCGAGGTTGATGAGGTGCTGGACGGCCATCCGCGCGCCGGCGATGTCGTCGATGCCGATCGACGAACAGCCGTCGTGGTCGGTGTCGATGAGGACGACCGGCTGCTCGAGGTCGAAGATCTCGCTGACGCCCTCGGTCTCGGTGGGCAGCGAGATGACGAGGAACCCGTCGACCCGGCGGCGCAGCTTGCGGTGGGGCGGGACGTGCCCAACCTCCTGGGGGTCGCCGATGCTCGAGAGCAGCAGGTCGAGGTCGGACGCCTGGAGCACACCCTCGATCCCGGAGAGCACCCGGGCGAAGTACCAGCGCGCGATGTACGGCGTGATGACGGCGATGCTGCCGGCCCGGCCCGAGGCCAGCCGCGACGCCGCCGGGGAGACGACGTAGTCGAGACGCTCGGCGACCTGGCGGACCTTCTCGCGGGTGACCGGGTCGACGTTGGGCAGCCCTCGCAGCGCCCGCGAGACGGTGGCGGTCGAGACGCCCGCCTCCCGCGCGATGTCGCGGATGGTCATGCCCATGAGCCCGGAACCCTTCAGTGGTCAGCGGGCTCACGGTAGGACGCCGTGACGCGTTGCTGCAAGCGTTTACGCCGACTGATCGGGCGGTCGGGCGTCACCGGTTGCATCCCTGCGGCCAGCGGGAAAGCCCGGCTTCCGCCATCCCCGTGCAACGGCGTACGCCGGGCCGTCCGCCGACCCTCGGCCTGCAAACGCTGCAATGCACCCGGCCGTTACAGGGCCGGGCGCGGCGCCGCCCGCGGCCTCCGGGGAGGGCGCGGGCGGCTGGAGTGCTCAGGCCCAGGAGGCGGGGCGGCGCTGGAGGAACGCGGTCATGCCCTCGCGGGCCTCCTCACTGGAGAACAGGGACGCCGAGAGCTCGGCGGTCCAGGCGAACGCGTCGTCGCGCGGCATCGAGGGCACGCGGGCGAGCAGGGCCTTGGTAGAGGCCAGCGCCTGCGGTCCGCCGAGCAGCAGCCGGTCGACGTAGGACTGCACGACGGCGTCGAGCGCGTCGTCGTCGCAGACCGCCGTCAGCAGCCCGGCCTCCTTGGCACGGGTGGCGCTGACCCGCTCGCCGGTGAGCAGCAGCTCGCGGGCGTCCGACGGGTTCATCCGCGCGAGGCACACGACCGAGATGACCGCGGGCGCGACGCCGACGCGCACCTCGCTGAAGGCGAGCTTCGCCGACTCCGCAGCGACGGAGATGTCGGACGCCGCGACGAGCCCGTTGCCGCCGCCGGCGACGTGGCCCTGCACCCTGGCCACGATCGGCTTCGGATGGTCGAGCATCGCCTCGAGCACCGCGACCAGCGCGCGCGGCCCGCTGCCCGCGAAGCTCGCAGCGTCGGCAGAGGCCGCGCCGCTGAGGTCGGCGCCAGCGCAGAACGTTGTCCCCTCGCCGGTGAGGACGACGACGCGTACAGCGTCGTCGTCGGCCGCCGCCCGCAGGTGCTCGACGAGCGATGCGAGCATCGCGGCCGAGAGCACGTTGCGGGTGTCGGGGCTCGCGAGCGTGAGGGTCGCGACGCCGCCGTCGACCTCGTAGCGGACGGTCATCGGCGGTCCATCCCCTCGAGCAGCGCGATGATGCGCAGCATGACCTCGTCGGCGCCGCCGCCGATCGAGATGAGGCGGACGTCGCGGTAGTAGCGCTCGACCCAGTTCTCCGACGCGTAGCCCATGCCGCCGTGGAACTGCACCGCGGCGTCGGCGACCTCGCGCGCGAGGCGTCCCGCCTTCAGCTTCGCGATGGTGGCCATCCGCGTCGCGTCCTCGCCCGCCACCACGCGCTCGGCCGCGGCGTAGCAGTACTCCTTGAGCAGGTCGACCTCGGCGATGAGCTCGGCGAGGCGGTACTTCAGGTGCTGGTTGGCCAGCAGCGGCTTGCCGAACGCCTCGCGCACACGCAGGTAGTCGATGGTGCGGTCGATCGCGCGGCGCGCGCCGGCGTAGGCCATGTAGGCGCCGATGAGGCGCTCGTCCTGGAACTGCGCCATCTGCTGCTGGAAGCCGCGGCCGATCTCGCCGACGGTGTTGCTGACGGGCACGCGGACGCCGTCGAGGACGAGCTCGCCGGTGTCGCTGGAGTGGTTGCCCATCTTCTTGATGCGGCGTCCGACGCTGAAGCCGGGCGTGTCCGTGGGCACGATGATCATCGACATGCCCATGTAGCCGCCCTCGTCGCTGGTGCGCGCGAGCAGGCAGAGCCAGTCGGCCTGAGTGCCGTTGGTGATCCACATCTTGCGGCCGTCGATGACCCAGTCGTCGCCGTCACGCCGTGCGCGCGTGCGGATCCCGGCGACGTCACTGCCGGCGTCGGGCTCGGACACCGCGACGCTGCAGACCATCTCGCCCTTGAGCGCCGGCTCGAGGTAGGCCTTCTTCAGCTCGTGGCTGCCGAAGCGCGCGAGCGCCGGAGTCGCCATCGCGGCCTGGACGGCGATGCCCATGGGCACGCCCGCGCAGTCGGCGCGGCCGAGCTCCTCGGCGAGTACGACGGTGAAGCTGTGGTCAGCGCCCTGGCCGCCGTACTCCTCGTCGTACTCGAGGCCGAGGCCGCCGATCGCCGCGAGCTTGGGGAGCAGCTCGTGGCCGGGCCAGATGCCGGCCTCCTCCCACTCGTCGGCATAGGGGTTGAGGTCCTTCTCGACGAAGTCGCGGACGGACTTGCGGAACTGCTCGTGCTCGGGCGTGAAGATCACCGCTGCTCCTCTGCGGGTCGGGGTCGGTCGGTGTCCTGCTGCTGCGTCTCGATGGGCAGGCCGAGGCCGCGCGCCCAGATGGTGCTCAGCGTCGCGACGGCGGTGGCGTCGTCGTACGACGAGCTCTCCTGCTCGCCGCGCCCGTACCAATGGCGGCCGAAGCCCTCGACCATCGCGCAGAGCGCGCTCGCGGCGATGGCGGGGTCGACGTCGGCGGCGGCGATGCCCGAGCGCTGCAGGCGCTCGATCTCGCGCGTCACGCGGGCGATGTGGTCGCGGCGGATGCCCGTGAGCACCTCGCGGTAGCGCGGGTCCGTCGTCGCGACCTCCTCGACCACCTCGAGCATCCGCCCGTCGCGGCGGTAGGCCTCGAGGTATCGGCGGTTGGCCTCGGCCATGCGCTGCAGGGGATCGCTGATCTCGTCGCCGACAGCGAGCGCGGCGTACGCCTGGCCGACGATCTCGTCGACGAGCGCGCGCAGCACCGCCTCCTTGTCGGCGAACCAGGTGTAGACCGTGCCGTGGCTGACGCCGGCCTCCGGGCTGATGTCGCTCATCCGCGTCGCGGCGTACCCGCGCTCCTCGAACAGCCGGCGTGCGGCCGCGAGCAGCTTCTCGCGCGTGCGTCGTCCGCGATCGGTCAGCGGGGCGGCGCGATCGACCACCGTGTCCGCGCTCATGGCGTGTCCTCTCCGAGCAGGCTGACAGGGATGTCGACGTGGCGGGCGCGCAGGTGCTCGCCGAGGCCCTTGGCCTGCGGATCGAGCGACGTCGAGTCGGCGACGCCGCGCCCGAGCAGCCCGCGCACCACGACGTTGACGGCGCGCAGGCGGGGCAGGTGGACGACGACGACGTCGAGGCCGGCGGCCTCCGGCAGCAGCTGCTTCACGCGCTCCGCGGTGAGGAACCAGGTGAGCCACGCGTAGCGCTCGTCGTCGAGGTGGGGCCGGTCCGACCGGCGGACCCACAGGCCCACGTTGGCGTTGCCGCCCTTGTCGCCGCTGCGTGCGCCGACGAACGTGCCGAGCGGCCTCGCGGCCGTGGTGGCGCCGGCGAACGGTGTGATGACCAGGGGCTCGTGCGACCAGTGGCCCTTGGGCAGCGGAGTGCCGCCGGGCACCTCGGCGACCACCTGCGCCTCGCCGTCGCCGGTGTCGAGCCGGACCGTCTGCGTGACGAGGTCGCCGCGCACCTTGGTCGGCCAGTAGACGCCGTACGGCGTGCCCTCGGCCGGCGGTGCCGTCGGGAACATGCCGGGGTAGCTCGCGAGCGCGCTCTCGACGATGGGCGCGGTGAACGCCTTGCCCACGGCCTTCGGGTCGGCGGCCTTCACCGTGATGCGCAGCTCGGCCTGCGCGTCCGACGTCGTCGCGGGGTCCTCGCGGTCGCGGCGCAGCAGGTCGGCGTAGAGCTCGCGCACCCCGAACGTCGACGCCTTCGCCAGCTCCTGCGGCGTGCTCGTGCGGGCCTGCTCGAGAGTGACGCCGGCGACGGTGCGCAGCGCGAGATCGGCCTTGGCCTCGACGTCGAGGCCGGTGAGGACGAGCGACGCGGTGTTGCGGAAGCCGCCGAGGGTGTTGACCGAGACCTTGAGGACCGGGGGCGCCGACCAGCCGCGGACTCCGCTGATCCGGACGCGGTCCGGCCCGGCGTCGTCGAGCCGGATCGACCCGAAGTCGGCGGTGACGTCGGGGTTGGCGTAGGCCGTGCCCGCGATCTCGTAGAGCAGCTGCGCGGTGACGGTGCCGATGCTGACGCGCCCGCCGGTGAGGTCGTGCTTGCCGATGACGCTGCTGCCGTCGTCCTCGACGTCAGCCCACGGGAAGCCGACGCGCTCGAGGCCCGGGATCTCGCGGAAGAACGCGTAGTTGCCGCCGGTGGCCTGCGCGCCGCACTCGATGACGTGGCCGGCGACGACCGCGCCGGCGAGGCGGTCGAGGTGCGCGGGGTCGTCGTACGACCAGCCGTGCCACCACGCGGCTGGGCCGACGACGAGGGCGGCGTCGGTGACGCGGCCGGTGATGACGATGTCGGCGCCGGCGTCCAGCGCCGCGGTGATGCCGCGGCCGCCGAGGTAGGCGTTGGCGGTGAGCGGCGGCATGCCGAAGGACTCGAGGCTCTCGCCGGTGTCGAGGTTGACGAAGGTCTCGCCGGCGGCCTTGAGCTCGTCGAGGCGGGGCATGAGGTCGTCGCCCTCGACGTAGGCGATGCGCACCTGGCCGAGGCCGAGCTCGTCGGCCTTCGCGCGCAGTGCCTGCGCGGCTCCCGCGGGGTCGAGCCCGCCGGCGTTGCTCACGACCTTGATGCCGCGGTCGAGGCAGGTGCCGAGCACCTGCTCCATCTGCGTCAGGAACGTCCGCGCGTAGCCGCTGCCCGCGCCGTGCTTCATCCGCTGCCGGGCCAGGATCAGCATCGTGAGCTCGGCGAGCCAGTCGCCGGTGAGCACATCGATCGGCCCGCCCTCGACCATCTCCCGAGCCGCCGACAGCCGGTCCCCGAAGAACCCGCTGCAGTTCGCCACCCGCACAGCCCGCCGCGTCACCCCGCACCCCCGCTCGTTCCGGGTGAAGGTGCCCCTGCTTGCGCTAGAAGCAAGGAATCCTCCCCACGGTTTCCACAGGCCGGCCCGACCCGGCGTGTCGCGGCCCGATGCGAGCTCCGCCGTCCCCAGGCCCGACACGCCGAGCTGTGGATCGCCTGGGGCGCATTTGTTGCTTCTATGGCAAGCAGGGGCACCTTCACCGCCAACTTCGGGGCGCTGTGGATGGCGGTGGCGGTGGTCATGAGGGGGTCACCGTGGCGACGACGGTGTGGGCGTCGACGGACTGGCCGAGGGTGACGTGGAGCTCGGCCACGGTGCCGTCGGCGTCGGCCCGGATGGTGTGCTCCATCTTCATGGCCTCGAGGACCACGAGAGCCTGGCCCGCGACGACGGTGTCGCCCACCTCGACCGCGACGTGGGTGACCGTACCCGGTACCGGCGTGGTCGGCCCGGTGCCGCCGCCGTCGTGCGACCCGGAAGCCCCGGGCTCGACGACGTCGACGTCGAGGGCCAGCGCGTCGCTGCGCACGAGGACGCCGGAGACCGACGTCGCGTCGACGGCCCCGTGCCACCCGGGCTCGGCGGCCTGGCCGGTGCGGCGCAGCTCGACGTTGTAGGACGAGCGGACGCCGTCGATCTCGAGCCGCAGCTCGTCGAGGTAGCGCGGCCCCGGGAACGTCGGCCCGTCGGCGCGGACGCCGTCGATGCGCTCGAACCGCTCGTCGGACGCGATGGTCTGCGCGGGCACGACGTCGTCGGAGCCGGCGTCGGGGCACAGCCAGTACGTCGCGCCGTCGCGGCCCCACTCGCGCGCGACGACGGCGGTGCGCTCGGACGCACCGATCCGGTAGCGCAGGGCGAGCGTCTCGGGCACGCCGGCCACGTTGCGCCATCCCGCCGGGGACGCCGACGAGCCGGCCGACGCCGAGCCCGCGGACGCCCACGAGCCGGGCGACGCCGAGGAGCTGGGCGTCGAGGGGCCGGATGCCGACAAGCCTGGCGCCGGGGCCTCGAGGATCGCGACGGCCGCCGCCATCAGGTGGCGTCGCAGCTCGGCCGGGCCAGGCTGGGGCGCCAGCACCTCGGGGTGCTCGTCGAGGAACGCCGTGGTCGTGTCGCCGTCGAGGAACGACGGCGAGGTCAGCACCGCGGCGAGCATGGCGGCGTTGGTCGTCACTCCGCGGATCCCCGCGGAGCGCAGCACCTGCGCGAGATCGGCTGCGGCCTCCGCGCGGGTCGCGCCGGAGCAGATCACCTTCGCGAGCATCGGGTCGTAGTACGGCGAGACGACGCTGCCGGCCTCGACCGCGCTGTCGATGCGCGCCGACGGCTCCCACTCCTCGAGGTCCCACGCCTCGAGCGTCCCCGTGCTCGGCAGGTAGCCGTTGGCGGGGTCCTCGGCGTAGAGGCGCACCTCGATCGCATGGCCGGCGCGCTCGATGGCGTGCTGCTCGAGCGGCAGGGGCTCGCCCGACGCGACGCGCAACTGCCACTCCACGAGATCGAGCCCGGTGACGAGCTCGGTCACCGGGTGCTCGACCTGCAGGCGCGTGTTCATCTCGAGGAAGAAGAACTCCTGCGCGCTTCCCTCGCCGGCGACGAGGAACTCGACCGTGCCGGCCCCGACGTAGCCGATCGCCTTCGCCAGCGACACCGCCGCGGCGTACATGCCCTCGAGCGTCGACGCCGTGGCGCCGGGCGACGGCGACTCCTCCACCACCTTCTGGTGACGGCGCTGGATCGAGCACTCGCGCTCGAAGAGGTGGACGACGTGGCCGTGCGCGTCGCCGAAGACCTGCACCTCGACGTGGCGCGACCGCTCGAGGTAGCGCTCGAGGAACACGGTGGGGTCGCCGAACGACGACGCCGCCTCGCGGCGCGCGCCCGCCACGGACTCGAGCAGCTCGGACGACGACCTGACGACACGCATGCCCTTGCCGCCGCCACCGGCGGAAGCCTTGACCAGCAACGGGAATCCGACCCGCTCCGCCGTCGCAAGCAGGTCGGCGTCGGACACGTCGGCCGAGAGCTCAGCACCCGGCACGAGCGGCACGCCGGCGTCGGCGGCGATGTGCTTCGCCTCGACCTTGAGCGCCATCGCGCGCATCGACGACGGCGTCGGGCCGACCCACACCAGGCCCGCTGCCGCCACGGCCTCGGCGAAATCAGAGTTCTCGGAGAGGAAGCCGTAGCCGGGATGGATCGCGTCGGCACCGGTACGGCGCGCGGCATCGAGCACCTTCGCGGCGTCGAGGTAGGACTCCGCCGACGTCGTGCCGCCGAGCGCGACGGCGTACGTCGCCTCGTCGATGAACGGCAGGCCGCGGTCGGGGTCGCTGAAGACGGCGACGGTCTCGATGCCGAGCTCGTCGGCCGTGCGGATGACGCGTCGCGCGATCTCGCCGCGGTTGGCGACGAGCAGGCGGGTGATCGGGCGGCTCATGCGGTCACATCCGGAAGACGCCGTAGGTGTTCGCGCCCCGCACCGGTGCGGAGTGCACGGCCGAGAGCGCGATCGACAGGACGGTGCGGGTGTCGCGCGGGTCGACGATGCCGTCGTCCCAGAGGCGCCCGGTGGCGAAGAGCGCGGTGGACTGCGACTCGACCTGCTGCTCGAACGCCTCGCGCATCGGCGCGAACGCAGCAGGGTCGAACGGCTGCCCGGCAGCCTCGGTGCGCTGCTTGGCGACGATCTCGAGGACGCCGCCGAGCTGCTTCGGGCCCATCACCGCGATGCGGTGGTTGGGCCAGGTGAAGACGAAGCGCGGGTCGTAGGCGCGGCCGCTCATGCCGTAGTTCCCGGCGCCGTACGACGCGCCGACCATGAGCGTGAGGTGGGGGACGGTCGAGTTCGAGACAGCGTTGATGAGCTTGGCGCCGTCCTTGATGATCCCGCCCTGCTCGTAGCGGGTGCCCACCATGAAGCCGGTGATGTTCTGGATGAACAGGATCGGCACGTCGTGGCGCTCGCAGAGCTGGATGAACTGCGCGCCCTTCTCGGCCTCCTCGCTGAAGAGGATGCCGTTGTTGGCGATGATGCCGACCGGGTAGCCGTCGAGGTGCGCCCAGCCGGTCACGAGCGTCGTGCCGTAGAGGGGCTTGAACTCCTCGAACTCCGAGCCGTCGACGATGCGCGCGATCACCTCGCGCACCTCGAACGGCACGCGGACGTCGGAGCTCGCGATGCCGAGCAGCTCCTCGGGGTCGTACGCCGGCGCCGCGGCGGTGCGCGACGGGCCGGGGCCGAGCTTGCGCCAGTTGAGGTGGCCGACGATGTCGCGGCCGATGCGCAGGGCGTCGGGCTCGTCGGCCGCGAGGTAGTCGGCGAGGCCGCTCTGGCGCGCGTGCATCTCGGCGCCGCCGAGCTCCTCCTCGTCGGCGTCCTCGTCGATCGCCATCTTCACCAGCGGCGGGCCGCCGAGGTACACCTTCGCGGCGTCCTTCTGCAGGACGACGTAGTCGCTCATGCCGGGCACGTACGCGCCGCCGGCCGTCGACGACCCGAACACCAGCGTGATGGTGGGGATGCCGGCGGCGGACAGGCGCGTGAGGTTCTTGAACGACGCCCCGCCCGGCACGAAGATCTCGGCCTGCTTGGGCAGGTCGGCGCCAGCCGACTCGGTGAGGCTCACGAGCGGCAGCCGGTTGACCCGCGCGATCTCCATCGCGCGCAGACCCTTGGCCACCGACGACGGCCCCTGCGCGCCGCCCTTGACCGTGGGGTCGTTGGCGCTGATGACGCACTCGACGCCGCGCACCCGGCCGATCCCGCAGACCATGCCGGCGCCGAGCGGGTCGTCGGTGCCGTAGCCGGCGAGCGGCGAGAGCTCGAGGAACGGGCTGCCGCGGTCGATGAGCAGGCCGATCCGCTCGCGCGGGAGCAGCTTCCCCCGGCCGCGGAGCTTGGCGACGGCCTTCGCGGCCTTGGCGTCGTCGGACGTCCCGCCGCCCCGGACCACCTGGGCGGTGAGCCGGTCGATCTCGGCCAGCGCCTCGAGCATGGCCGCGCGGTTGTCGGCGTACGCGCTCCCGCGCACGTCCACCCGGCTCGCGATCCGGCCCACGCCGCCTCCGTCCGTCCCCACCAGCGGCGCCGAGGAACCTGACAGCGCCGTCATCTGACGTTCGCATCAACTTGATGGGCCCGTCAACCCCTCGGAGGTGATGAAGGTGCCCTGGACCTCGCCTTAGGAGTCCTAGGGCACCTTCACCACACGCGACGGCGCAGAGCCACGCCGGCTTCAGGGGCCCGCGGAGAAGTGATGAAGGTGCCCTGGACCTCGCCTTAGGAGGTGCAGGGCACCTTCAACGCACCCGTGCGCGGCGCGGCGGGGGTGCGGAGGCGGCGATCGTGGGGAGGATTCGGGTGTGGGCGTCGACGGGCTGGTGAGCTGGAGCCTTGCCCGGCGTGCGGCGCGCGAGGCGGCCGATGCGCTGCCCGTCGTCGAGGTGCCGCTGGCCGCGGCCGTGGGCGCGGTGCTCGCCGAGCCGCTGGTAGCCAGCACGGCCCTGCCGGCGTCCGACGCCGCCATGGTCGACGGCTGGGCGGTGAGCGGGCCGGGCCCGTGGGACGTCGTCCCCCACACCGACCGGCTCTCCGACGGCAACGCCGCGCAGGTCGCGGCGGGCGAGCCGCTCCCCTACGGCTCCGACGCCGTCCTGCGCCACGACCGGGCGCTCGTGCTCGAGGGCGGCCCGTACGGACGGCTGCACGTCGGCGACGCCGCGACCGGACGTCTCGCGCCCCACGCCGGCTACGTCGAGCCCGGCACCTACATCCGGCCCCGCGGCGAGGACGCCGCAGCCGGCCAGGTCCTGCTGCAGGCGGGCGGCGTGGTGACGCCGGCCGTCGCGGGCCTCGCGGCGTCCACCGGGCTCGACACCCTCCCCGTCGTGCGTCCGCCGGACATCGCCGTCGTCCTCACCGAGCGCGGCCGCGACCTGCTCGGCCCGGTGCTGCCCGGCTGGCTCGCGTGGACCGGGGCGCGGGCCTTCCCGCCGCAGCGGGCGATCGGCGGCATCGACGAGATCGTCGAGACGGTCGACGACGCCAACGCCGACGTCGTGCTCGTCACCGGCGCGCTCGGCGAGGGCGACGACATCCACCGAGCGGTCGCGCGCCTGGGCGGACGTTGGGCGGTCGACGGCGTGGCGCTCCGCCCCGGGTGGGAGAGCGGCCTGGCCGTGCTGCCCGACGGCAAGCGCCTGGTGGCCGTGCCGTCGTCGCCGCGGGGCGCGGTTGCCGGCGTGCTCACGCTGCTCGTGCCGCTGGTGGCCGTGCTGCGCGGCGAGTTCGGGGCCGACGAGGCACGGTCGGAGGAGGCCGTGCTGGAGGCCGACCTGCCGGGCGGCGTCGACGAGCAGGCCACCCAGCTGGTCCCGGTGGTGCGCCGTCGCGGCGGTCTCGTCGTGCAGGCGTCGCCGCTCGCCGACGACGGCCCCGGTGCCCTGCGGGGGCTCGCCCTCGCCGACGGCATCGCCGTCGTCCTCCCCGGCGCCGGCCGCGCCGGCACGGGCGTCTCGGTCCTCCCCCTGCCCTGAGCCCGCCCGCTGCCGGACGACGCAGCGCCACTGTCCTGCATCGCTCCGGCATCGCGGGCGCGGGCGGCTCGGTCCGTCTGGCGAGACGCGCGCTGCTCATGGCCCCCTCGACACCATCGCCGTCGTCCTGCCGGTGCCGCGCGGGCACCGGCGTCCCTCCCCTGCTCTGAGCCGCGGCCCCCCGGATGCGGGGCGGTGCGATCGCGCGGCGCCCGTTACGGTCGATGGTGTGAAGTCGCTGCTGCAGCTCCCCGCCCGCCGGGTGGGCCCGCTGGCGTCCATCCTCATCCGGGTGGGCATCGCCCTGCTGGCCCTGCTCGCGGTCGCGACCATCACCTATGTCGAGCGCGACGGCTACCGCGACGTCGTCAACGAGGTGTCAGACGTCGAGGGCGCGAGCCCCGAGTTCACCTTCCTCGACGCGCTCTACTACGCGACCGTCTCGCTCTCGACGACGGGCTACGGCGACATCACGCCGGTGAGCGACGCCGCCCGCTTCGTCAACGTCTTCGTCATCACGCCGCTGCGCATCCTGTTCCTCGTCGTCCTGGTCGGGACGACGGTCGAGGTGCTCACCAAGCGCAGCCGCGACGAGTTCCGCGCGAACCGCTGGAGGAACCGCGTGAAGGACCACACGGTCGTCGTCGGCTACGGCGTCAAGGGCCGCAGCTCCGTCCGCGCGATCATCGACCAGGGCACCTCGCCCTCCGACATCGTCGTCGTCGATGCGACGCAGGAGGCGCTCGACGAGGCGACGGCTATCGGCTGCGTGGCCGTCGTCGGAGATGCGACGCGCGAGGACGTGCTGCGCCTGGCGGAGATCGGCCGCGCCGCGCGCATCGTCGTCGCGACCGACCGCGACGACACCTCCGTGCTCGTCGTGCTGACGGCGCGGCGCCTCAACAGCACCGCCACGATCGTCGCGAGCGCGCGTGAGAGCCAGAACATCATCGTGCTGCGGCAGAGCGGCGCGAACATCGTCATCCCGACCGCCGAGGCGTCGGGGCGGATGCTCGGGCTCTCGCTGCAGTCGCACGTCGCGGGCCAGATCGTCGAGGACCTGCTCGAGCCGGTCGAGGGACTCGAGATCGTCGAGCGCGACATCACGCCGGCCGAGCTCGGCCTTCCGCCGGAGTCGCTCATCGAGGAGCGGACGGTCGTGCTCGCGGTCGTGCGCGACGGCGAGGTCCACCGCTTCGACGAGGGCCGGGTCTCGCTGCTGCAGCGCGGCGACCGCATCGTCGTGATCCGGCCGTCGGTGCGCCCCTCGCGGACCGACGCCTGATGCGCGCCATCGTCGTCGCCGAGCCCGGCGGCCCCGAGGCGCTGGTCTGGACCGAGGTCGACGACCCGGTCGCGGGCCCCGGCGAGGTCGTTCTCGACGTCGTCGCGTCCGCCGTCAACCGCGCGGATCTGCTGCAGCGCCAAGGCTTCTACCCGCCTCCGCCCGGCGCGCCGCCCTACCCCGGCCTCGAGTGCAGCGGCCGCGTCGCGTCGGTCGGCGAGGGCGTCGAGGGCTGGTCGGTCGGCGACGAGTGCGTGGCGCTGCTCGCGGGCGGCGGCTACGCGGAGAAGGTCGTCGTCCCGGCGGGCCAGCTCATGCCGGTGCCGCCCGGGCTCGACCTGCTGAGGGCCGCCGCGCTGCCCGAGGTGGCGTGCACCGTCTGGTCGAACGTCGTCATCGACGCCGGGCTCCGCGCGGGCGAGGTGCTCCTGGTGCACGGCGGCGCCGGCGGCATCGGGACGTTCGCGATCCAGGCCGGTGTGGCGCTCGGCGCCCGCGTCGCTGTCACAGCCGGATCACCGGCGAAGCTCGAGCGCTGCGCCGAGCTCGGCGCGGAGGTCCTCGTCGACTACCGCGAGCAAGACTTCGTCGACGTCGTGCGCGGGGCCACCGGCGGCCGCGGCGCCGACGTCGTCCTCGACAACATGGGCGCGGCGTACCTGCAGCGCAACGTCGACGTCCTTGCGACGGGGGGCCGGATCCAGGTGATCGGGCTGCAGGGCGGGGTGAAGGGCGAGCTCAACCTCGGGGCGCTCATGGGCAAGCGGGCGCAGGTGCGCGGCACGACGCTGCGCGCGCGGCCGGTCGACGAGAAGGCCGCCATCTGCGCACGCGTCGCGGCCGAGGCGTGGCCGCTCGTCGCCGACGGCCGCATCCGCGCCGTCATCGACCGCGTCGTGCCCATGTCCGACGCCGCCGAAGCCCACCGCGCCATCGAGTCCGGCGACCACGTCGGCAAGGTCCTCCTCGCCGTCTGACGTCTCCGAGTGACCGCCGACGTTGTCGCATCCGCGGCGTCGGAAACGACCACGTCGGCGGTTACTCGCGGAGATCAGAGGGTCTGGCGGAAGGCGTCGATGACGCGGACCGGGCGCATGCCGACCTTCTCGTAGAGGTGGTTGGCGCCGGTGGGGCTGTCGGAGTCGACGCCGAGCTGGACGCCGGCACGGCCGCGCTCGCAGTAGTAGCGGAACGCGCGCTCGAGCAGCAGCTGGGCCAGCCCGCGGCCGCGGAACTCGCGCAGGACGCCGAGGGTGCGCACGTAGCCGTCGCCGAGCTCGGCGCGGCTCTCGTCGAGCAGGCAGCCGGCCGCGGGGACTCCGTCGACCTCGAGCAGCCACCAGCCGTCGGGGTCGTCGGAGCCCAGCGCCGCGAGCGAGCGCAGCCAGCCGTCGTAGTCGCGATGGGTGTGGTTCCAGTGGTCGCGGAACGACTCCTGCACCACCGCGTGCATCGCGCGCAGCCCCGCCTCGTCGCCCGCGACGTTGCGGACGACGACGCCGTCGGGGAGCGGCGTCTCGGCCGGGACCGGCGTCGTCGTCAGATCGATCCGCATCCGCCAGAACCGGCGCTCCCGCTCGAAGCCCGCGCCCTCGACCGCAGCGACGAGCGCCGTGTCCGTGGCGAAGCACCCGGTCCGCGCGGTCCACTCCCCTCCGCCGTCGGCGTCGCGGTGGCTCTGCGCGACTCGGAGGCCATAGGCGAGGCCGGCGCGGGTGAGCTGCGCGCTATGGCGGCCCGGGTCGGCGTAGACGTCGACCCACGTCTCGCGCGCGTCGCCCCGCTCGATCCACACGAACAGGACGGCGTCGTCGCCGTCGAGGACGACGAGGGACGCCTCGGCGTCCATGTCCGGCGAGTCGAGCATCCCGGCGATCTCCTCGCTGCCGGAGTCGGGCTCGCCGACGGCCGCGAGGTCGCAGCGCTGCACGAGCGCGACGACGGCAGCGCGGTCGGCGGACGACGCCGGCACCACAGCGAGGCCGGTGGAGATATCGGTGAGCAGCTGCTCGAGAGAGGTCGTGGTCACGGTCGAGCACCCTCGCCCACGGCCCAGCCCCCTGTCGCGCGCATATCCGCCCAGCGGCCCGACGAGCTCCGAGTTCGCGAGTAACAGTGTGAATGTTCGGTTTGAGGGCGCTGAATCCGAACATTCACACTGTTACTCGCGGCCCTTACGGGAGGGGGAGGGCCCAGCCCTGCATGGTGTGGGCGGGGCGCATGCCGACCGCCTCGTAGACGCCGACGGCGCCGGTGGTGTTCTCGGCGTCGACGCCGAGCAGGGTCGCGGTGCGGCCCATGTCGCGGTAGCGCACGAACGCGCGGCGGAGCAGCAGCGAGCCGAGGCCGCGCCCGCGGAACTCCTTCTTCACGCCGAGCACCGACACGTACCCCTCGCCGAGCTCGGCACGCGCCTCGGCCAGCAGGCAGAACGCGGCGTCCTCGCCGTCGACCGTGAGCAGCCACCACCCGTCGGGGTCGCGCGTCGCGCCCTGGAAGTGGTCCCACCAGTCGTCGTACGGCGTGGGCGTGAAGTTGTAGTGCTCGGCGAACGACGCCATGTCGAGCGCCCAGATGCGGCGGCGGGTCTCGTCGTCGTCGCGGACGACGATCTCGACGCCGTCCGGCAGCGGCGGCATCTCGGCGGGTACGTCCGGCGAGTCGGACTCGATGCGCATCCGGTAGAAGCGGCGCACCGGCTCGAGGCCCTCCGAGGCGAGCGCCGCGCTCATGACGTCGTCGGGCAGCCAGTGGCTGATCCGCAGCGTCCAGCCGTCGTCGTCCTTGCCCTCGACGATCTCGCGGGCGGAGCGCACCAGGTGCTGCACGCACCGCTCGACGACGTCGGGGCGGTCGGGCACGACGGCGATGTCGCCGTACACGTCCTTGCCGAACGGATCCAGGCTCACGTAGACGGAGCCGACGGCGAGGCCGTCGTCGCGCACGAGGGCGGTGCGCAGCCGGTCGACGTGCGGACGGCTGAGGATGTACTCGGAGATGTCGGCGGCGGCCGTGTCGACCCTCCCGATGCGGTCGGTCTCGTACGCGGCGTAGAGGTCCGCGACGTCGCGGAGGTCGTCGGCGTGGACCCCGCCTGCCTCGAGCCAGCGCAGCGGCGTCGTCGTCAGCACATCACCCATGCCGTCGAGGGTCCGCCAGCAGCCCGCCGGCTGTCATCCGGGTTTGCCGACGTCCGGACGCGACGACGGGCACGGACCCGAAGGTCAGTGCCCGTCGTGAGGCGTGCAGCGCCGGCTCAGTGCGTGGACGCCGGCAGCGCGGCGATGCGGCGCGCGAGGTACGGGCTGAACCAGCCGTCGTACTTGGCCTGCAGCTCGGGCTTGGTCCAGTCGAGGCCGGTGACGACGCCGCGGCAGGTCGGCTCGCCGCAGAGGCACTCGAACTCGTCGTAGTCGGACGAGTCGCAGGTGGCGTAGTCGAAGGTGAGCTCCTCGCCCACCTCGATGTCGCGCAGCGCCACGAGGACGGTGGCGCCGATGAGGCCGCACGACGGCTCGCACGAGTGGTTGAGCATGTCGCCGGGCTCGGGGGTCTCGTCCGAGACGAGGTAGAGGTCCTCGTCGATCTGGATCGAGCGGCCCTGCCGGTCGTCGGAGAACGTCTCGAGGGTCGCGCGGGTGACGACCCAGCCGCCGAAGCCGGCGACGGTGGTGCCGGCGGGGATGCGCTCGGTGGCGAACGATCCCCAGCCCTTGGCACCGACGGGGCGGGCCTCCGCACCCGGGAACAGCCAGTTGTAGTCCACGTGTCGTCTCCTTCTAGACGATCGCGCAGCCCGGTGCCCCCTCGGGTCCGGTGCTCTCACCCCTCACGGTGAAACGCCGGTGCGTGCCCTTCTGGCACGTCGTGCAGCGGATATCGAACCACGCGCATGTGAACGGCGTGAAACCGATGTGCCTCCGGCGGGCGCACGGTCCCGCGCAGACGAGACACGACGACGAGCCAGGTCATCCCGTGCGGGTGACCGGGCAGGGCTCCAGAAGGGCCGACCGCCGGGCTGTGCGCGCGCCCCGACTGTGATGAGGTGGAGGGCATGAGCGAGCAGCCGCAGGGGCCCGATGAGGGCGCGGAGCAGTCCATCGTGGTCATCGGCCCGGACGGCCGGCCCATCGGCGTCGTCTCGCCGTCCGACCAGGGCGGCCAGGGCGACGACGAGGACGGGCCCTCGGTCGCCGACCTCGTCGAGCAGCCGGCGAAGGTCATGCGCATCGGCAGCATGATCAAGCAGCTCCTCGACGAGGTGCGCAGCGCACCGCTCGACGAGGCGTCGCGGGTGCGGCTGCGCGACATCCACCGCCGGTCGATCACCGAGCTCGAGAGCGGCCTCGCCCCCGAGCTGGTCGAAGAGCTCGAGCGGCTGTCGCTGCCGTTCACCGATGACTCGGTCCCCACCGAGGCCGAGCTGCGCATCGCTCAGGCCCAGCTGGTCGGCTGGCTCGAGGGCCTGTTCCACGGCATCCAGACGGCGCTGTTCGCCCAGCAGATGGCCGCGCAGGCCCAGCTGCAGCAGATGCGCCGCCGGGCGATCGGCCCCGGTGAGGGTGGTCCGGTCATGCCCGGCCAGGGCGACGGCGAGCGCGGCGGCGGCCTCTACCTCTAGGCCCTCCCCCGGCCCGGCCGCTACTGGCGAGAGCCGGGGCCGTGCGGCGGCATAGGCTTCGGGGCGTGATCGATCTCAAGATCCTGCGCGAGGACCCTGAGCGGGTCCGCGAGTCGCAGCGCCGCCGAGGCGAGGACCCGGGCATCGTCGACGAGCTCCTCGACGCCGACGAGATGCGCCGTACGGCCGAGGCGTCGTTCGGCGCCCTGCGCAGCGAGCAGAACGCGCAGTCCAAGCACATCGGGCACCTCCAGGGCCGGCTGAAGAAGGCCTCCGACGAGGAGCGGCCCGCGATCCAGGCCGAGGTCGAGCAGGCGCTCGCCGGCACGTCCGACCTCGCCGAGCGCGTGAAGTCGGCCGACGCCCGCCGGTCGGCCGCCGAGGCCGAGGCCGCGGAGCTGCTGGCGAAGCTGTCGAACGTCATCGACCTCGACGCCCCCGTCGGCGGCGAGGACGACTTCGTCGTCGTCGAGGAGGTCGGCACCCGGCGCGACTTCGCAGCCGAGGGCTTCGCCGTCCGCGACCACGTCGAGCTCGGCGAGATGCTGGGCGCTCTCGACATCGAGCGCGGCGCGAAGGTCAGCGGCTCGCGGTTCTACTACCTCACCGGCGTCGGCGCGCTGCTCGAGCTGGCGCTGGTCAACCACGCCATCGCGCTCGCCACGGGCAACGGCTTCACCCCGGTGATCCCGCCGTCGCTGGTGAAGCCCGCGGCGATGGAGGGCACCGGCTTCCTCGGCCAGGCGGCGGAGAACGTCTACCGCCTCGAGGCCGACGACATGTACCTCGTCGGCACCGCCGAGGTGCCGCTGGCGGCGTACCACTCCGACGAGATCCTCGACGCCGGCTCGCTGCCGCGCCGCTACGTCGGCTACTCGCCGTGCTTCCGCCGCGAGGCCGGCTCGCACGGCAAGGACACCCGCGGCATCTTCCGCGTGCACTGGTTCGACAAGGTCGAGATGTTCTCCTACTGCGCGCCCGAGGACGCCGAGCAGGAGCACCGCCGGCTGCTCGCGTGGGAGCGCCAGTTCTTCGACTCCCTCGAGATCCCGTACCGCGTCATCGACGTCGCGTCCGGCGACCTCGGTGCCAGCGCGGCGCGCAAGTTCGACATCGAGGCGTGGATCCCGTCGCAGGAGCGCTACCGCGAGGTCACGTCGACGTCGAACTGCACCGAGTTCCAGGCGCGGCGCCTGCGGATCCGGCTGCGCGACGACGACGGCGTCCGCCCGCTCTCCACGCTCAACGGCACGCTGGTCGCCGTCACGCGCGCCATCGTGGCGCTGCTGGAGAACCACCAGCAGGCCGACGGCTCGGTGCGCGTGCCCGCGGCCCTGCGCCCCTACCTCGGCGGCCGCGAGGTGCTGACCCCGCTCGCCTGATCGAGCCAGCCTCAGGAGGCCCGTGCCCGACAGGGTGCGGGCCTCCTCTCATCTCCCCTTGACGGCATTTCCTATGTGCGCTTATCTTCTTAGTAAGCACACATACCAAGGAGACAGCATGTTCGTCTGGAGCCACTCGGTCACCACGTCCGCCGCCCCCGCCGCGCTCTGGCCGCTCTACGCCGACGTCGCCCGCTGGCTCGAGTGGGACTCCGGACTGGAGGCGGTGGCGCTCGAGGGCCCGTTCGCCGCCGGCAGCCGCGGCACGATGACCGTGGCCGGCCAGCCGCCGCTGGAGTGGGAGCTGGTCGAGGTGGTGCCGGAGGAGCTGTTCACCGACGTCACGGTGATCCCCGGGGTCGCTACCCTCACGTTCGTGCACCGCATCGAGCCGCTGCCCACGGGCGCCCGCATCACGCACGAAGTGCGCATCGAGGGCCCCGCGGCCGACGGGCTCGGCCCGATGGTCGTGTCCGACACCCCCGAGGCCATGGACGCGCTCGCCCGTCTCGCCGAGGCCGCATGACGTCGCGCCACGGCGACGCCTGGGACTCGCCCGGCTTCCTGCTCTGGCACGCCACCCTGCGCTGGCAGCGGGCGATGGCCGAGGCGCTCGCGCCGTTCGACCTCACCCACGCGCAGTTCGTCCTGCTGGCCTCGACGTGGTGGCTCGACGAGCACGGCGGGCCGCCGCGCCAGCGCGACCTCGCCGACCACGCGGGCACCGATCCGATGATGACCAGTCAGGTCGTGCGGACTCTCGAGCGCAAGGGGCTGCTCGTGCGCGACGTCGACCCCGACGACCGGCGTGCCTGGCGGCTGCGCCCCACGCCGGACGGCGCCGCGCTCGCGGCCCGGGCCATCCGTGCCGTCGAGGACGCCGACACCGCCTACTTCGAGCAGCTCGCGCCGTCGGCGCGCACGCGCTTCCTCGCGGGACTGCGCGAGCTCGGCGGGCGGCCCGACTAACCCGCGCGACCGGGCGACGGCCGGCCGACAGGATGACGCCGTGGCCTCCCCCGATCTGCCCGACGTGCTCCACGGCCCTCGCCTGGATCTCGTCCTGGTGACCGTCGAGCAGCTGCTGGCCCGCGCCGAGGCCGACGGGCCGGTGCCCCTCGGCGTCGACGACCCGACCGACGTGCTGCACCCGGACCGCTCGCCGCTGAACTACCGCGCGAAGCAGGTCCGCGAGGACCCGGCCGAGAACCCCTGGCTGCTCCGGCTCGCCGTCGACCGCGGCACGGGCGAGCTCGTGGGCTACGGCAACTTCCACGCCCGGCCCGACGCCGACGGCATGGTCGAGATCGGCTACACGGTGCTGCCGGAGTTCCGGCGCCGCGGTTACGGCCGCGAGATCGCCGAGACCCTGTGGCGCGCGGCGGTGGCGCACCCCGACGTCCGGGTGCTGCGCGCGAGCGTCGCGCCCGACAACGAGGCGTCGCTCGCGATCGTGAAGTGCGCGGGCCTGGTCGAGATCGGCGAGCAGTGGGACGACGAGGACGGCCTCGAGCTCGTCCTCGAGGTGCCGGCGTCCGAGGTGCGGCTCACCCCCTCGGCGTGATCGGCGGCCGTCCCGGTCTGATCCGCCCCCCGGCGCCCCTGGCATGCTGGCCGGGTGGCAGATGCGTGGGAGCAGGACCTCGTCGTGCTGAGGGCGCGGCCCTTCGGCTCGATGGGCACCGTGCCGCTCGTGTTCCTCGGCATCCTCGTGATCGGCACCATCGCGGGCGGGTCGTTCCGGATCTTCTTCGCCATCATGCTGGCCGGCGTCGTCGCGGTGCTCGCGCTGCTGTGGTGGCGTACGCGCACCTGGACCATGGCGCTGTCGAAGGCGGGCATCGAGCGCCGCACCGGCACCTGGCGGGTGCGGATCCCGTGGAGCGCGCTCGAGGGGTTGCGCCGCGACAGCAACGGCCTGCTCGGGTCGTCGTGGACGATCGAGCACAGGCAGCAGCGGATCGAGGGGCCCGACGGCGGCGAGCCGGGCACCGCGGCGCTCGAGGAGGCCGCGCAGCGCAAGGCCGGCAGCCGCTTCCTGCTCGACGCGTGGACCCGCGACCCGCGCAGCGCCCCGCTCGGCACCTACCTGCGCGAGCACCGCCCCGACCTGCTCTGAGCGCCGTGCCCCGTGCCCGCCTGCGGGACGTGGGGCATGATCGGGGCATGCCGAGGTCGTGGGACGAGGACGTCGTGGTCGTGCCGGCCAAGGCGTCGCTCATGATCACCTGGCGCGACTGGTTCTTCCTCGGCGCCAACATCGCGCTGCTGCTGGTCTACCGAAACTCGTTCCTCGTGCTGGCGCTGTGGCTCTGGCTCGCCGTGCAGATCGCGCTCTGGGTGTGGGCCTTCCTGCGCACCCGCGGGCACGAGATCCGCCTGTCCCCCATGGGGTTCGAGCGGATCGGCTCGGTGTACCGCGTGCGCGTCCCGTGGGACGACGTCTTCACCCTCGAGCGGGCCGGCGGCGTCGGCGACCGCTTCTGGCTCCTGCATCACGCCGAGCACCCCCTCGAGCCGGTGGAGGGCCAGACCGAGGTGCCCGCCAAGGTGCTGGCGCGCGCGAACAAGGTGGGGCTCGAGCACCAGACCGCGCTGGCGATGTTCACCCGCGACCCGCGCACCGGGCCGATCGGCGAGCACCTGCGCCGCTACTCCCCCAGCGTGCTGGCCGACCTCGAGCGCGCGAAGTCGCGCTAGCCGTGGGCGACGACCGGCTGCGCGCCGAGCTCATGGCCACGCGGCACGAGGTGGGCACCTGGCTCGAGCGCGACGACGTCGAGCACGCCGTGCCCGGCACCGTCGGGCCGCCGGGGCTGCGGCGCAACGTCCTGCTGGTGTGGGTGCCCGGCACGTTCCTGCTGCTCATGGCCGGCAAGGACCCCCACAAGCCGGCCGGCATCCTCGAGGAGATGCCGCGGCCCGTGCTGCCCGAGGTCCACGAGGGCATGCGGGCCGATCGCTGGACCGTGGGGCACCAGAGCGTGCGCGTGCACCGCGGCTGGCGGGCCGTCGCGAGCTGGGTCGAGAAGTAGCCGGTCAGACGAGGCGCTTGCGCATCTGGATCGCGGTGACCTCGAAGCCCATCTGCTCGTAGAGCGCCTGGGCGCCGAGGTTGTCGCCGAACACATTGAGCCCCACCGACACGACGCCGCGGCGCCGGCACTCGTCCTCGGCCGCCGCCATGATCGCGCGTCCGTAGCCGGACCTGCGCAGCTCGGGCTTCACCGCGAAGTCGTAGCCGAACGCCGTCGTCCCCTCCGAGGAGTCCTCGAGCTTGAGCCAGAGCATGCCGACGTCGCGGTCGCCGTCGTACGCCGTCCAGAACAGGTGGCCCTCGCTGTCGAAGCCGTCCGGCAGGATCCGCGCGAAGTCCTCGGTGCTCTTGCGCCGCGCCTCCGCCTCGGGCATCAGGCCCGAGCGCGCGATGCTCTCGGCGTACTCGTCCTCGGCCAGGACGCGGTAGGCGTCGTACTCCTCGCGCGTCATGGGCTCGAGCCTCACCGCTGTCATCGCGGCGACCTCCACATCGTCGTCACGGGCGCGCCGGTCATCGGCGACTCGAACCTGCCCACCAGCTCGAACCCCACGCCTGCATAGCGCGCATCGTTCGCCGGGTTCGACGACTCCAGGTACGCCGCGATGCCCAGCTCGTCGAGGCGCTCGAGGTCGTGGCGCAGCAGTCCCATGCCGAGCCCACGGCCGCGGTGCTCGGGGTGGGTGGCGAACAGCGACAGGTAGTGGTGCGGCTCCTCCGGATGCGCAGCCTCGAAGCGCCGGAACAGCTCGTGCAGGTCGCCGTCGCGCTCCGGGAGCTCCGCGGCGATCAGGTCGTCGATCTGCTGCTCCTGCTCCTCGGTGAGCTCCGTGCCTCCCCAGGGGATCCAGATCGCGACCGCGACGATCCGGCCGTCGTCGAGGGCGACGCCGGTCGCCGGGTAGCGCAGCGCGCCGGCGACGAAGACGTCCCAGTACGCGCGCTGGTGGTCGAGGCCGCCGTCGGGCCGGGCCAGGGCCGGGCCCCAGAGCGGGTCGGTCGAGAAGGCCAGCGTCACGATCTCGGCGATCGCGGCGGCGTCGTCGGGCGTGGCCGTGCGGTACGGCTCCATGGGTATCGCCTCCGCGCGCATCCTGGCCCCCGCATGCGACGGCGTCCACGAGGTTGCCCGGCGGCGTCGCTGTCGCTGCGTGGAGCGGTCGGCCGTGCGAGAGTCGCCGTCGTGACCGCGCACCTCGACCCGCACCCCTCCTCCGCCGACCTCGCCTACACCGACGCCTCGGACCTCGCCCGGGCCCTCGCCGACGGCACCACGACGTCGGCCGACGCGGTCCGCGTGCTGCTCTCGCGCATCGAGGCCGTCGACGGCCCTGGCAGTTCTGGCGTCGGCCTCGGCGCAGTGATCGCCGTCTGCCCCGACGCCGTAGAGCAGGCCGAGCGGCTCGACGCCGAGCGCGCTTCCGGCCAGGTGCGCGGGCCGCTGCACGGCGTGCCCGTGCTGGTGAAGGACAACGTCGAGGTCCTCGGGATGCCCGCGACCGCGGGCTCGCTCGCGCTCGCGGGGCGGCCGGCGCAGCGCGACGCACCGATCGTCGCCCGTCTGCGCGAGGCCGGGCTGGTGATCCTCGGCGTCACGAACCTCTCGGAGTGGGCCAACATCCGCTCGCACCGGTCGACGTCGGGCTGGTCGGCGTACGGCGGCCTCACCGGCAACCCGTGGGCGCTCGACCGCAGCGCCGGCGGCTCGTCGTCGGGCTCGGGCGCGGCGGTGGCTGCGGGCCTCGCACCTCTCGCGATCGGCACCGAGACCGACGGTTCGATCACCTGCCCGAGCTCGCTCAACGGGATCGTCGGGCTCAAGCCGACGGTCGGCCTCGTGCCCACCGAGGGCATCGTGCCCATCAGCGCGAGCCAGGACATGCCCGGGCCGATGGGCCGCTCGGTGCGCGACATCGCCCTCGGGCTCGACGCGCTCACCGGCAGCGGGCAGTACGCCGACGCCGTCGGGTCGCGGGTCGCCGCGAGCGTGCGCCTCGGCGTCGCCGACGGCTGGCTCTCCGGGCACCCCGAGACCGACCAGGTGTTCCTCGCCTCCACGCAGCGGCTGTTCGAGGCCGGCATGACGCTGGTGACCTCGGCCGTGACCGCGACGGAGTTCCTCGGCGAGGACGAGCTGCACGTGCTGCTCGCCGAGCTCGTCGACGACATGGACGCCTACCTCGCCGCGCGCCCGGGCGACGGCGTCCGCTCGCTGGCCGACGTCGTGGCCTTCAACCGCGACCACGCCGCGGACGAGCTGCGCTGGTTCGGCCAGGAGTTCCTCGAGCAGGCGCTCGACACCGGCGGCCGCGCCGGCGAGAAGTACGAGGCCGCGCGGGCCGCGTGCCTGCGCTGGGCGGTGGAGGAGAACCTGCAGAAGGCCTTCGACGCCGACCCCGCGATCGACGCGCTCGTGGCGCCCGCCTACGCGCCCGCGTGGAAGAGCGACCTCACCAACGGCGACCAGTTCGCGGGCGGCGGCAACGCCTCCCCCGCACCCTCGATCGCCGGGTGGCCCGTGCTGGCGCTGCCGATGGGGTTCGTCGACGGGCTGCCCGTCGGGCTCGTGCTCATCGGGCGCCCGTGCTCCGAGTCGGTGCTCATCGGCGTCGGTGAGGCGGTGGAGCGCGCGCTCGGCGTCCGCGCCGACGGCTACCCGCGTCCGCCGTTCCGCGCGCCGTCCCGGGGCTGAGCCCGCGGTCCCCCGGCCGTGCGCGCGTCGGGGGCGGTTGGCAGGCTGGGGCCATGACCTCCTCGCCGGTGCGGCCCGACGTCGTCGATGCCGACTGGCGGGAGCTCGTGGCCGGCGCCGGCGTGCGGATGGTCGCGACCGACCTCGACGGCACCCTGCTGCGCCGCGACCACACGGTCTCGGAGCGCACGGTCGCCGCCCTGGCCCGGGCGCGCGCTGAGGAGTTCCCGGTCGTGTTCGTCACCGGCCGGCCGCCGCGCTGGGTGCCGCCGGTGCTCGAGGTGACCGGCCACAGCGGGATCGGCGTCTGCGCCAACGGCGCGATCGTGCTCGACCTCGAGACGCACGAGCTGCTCGAGGTGCACCCCATCGCGCCCGACGTCGTCGCCGAGGTCGTCGGCATCCTGCGCGACTCCGTGCCGGGCCTGGCCTTCGGCGTCGAGTACGTGCGGCCCGACGGCCTCACCGCGTTCGCGCACGAGACGCGCTACCGGGTCGTCTTCCCCGACGACCCGGCGGTGCTCGTGGCCGACGACGTCCTCGACCTGGCCTCGGGCTTCGACGTCGTGAAGCTGCTGGCCCGCGTCGAGCTCGACGGGCCGGCCGCCCACCACGACGCCGACACCCTGCTCGACCTCACGCTCTCGCACGTGCGGCATCTGGTGAACCCGACCCATTCGGTGAGCAGCGACGTGCTGATCGAGATCGGCGCGGCCGACGTCAGCAAGGGCGCGGCGCTCGAGCGGCAGGCCGCGCGGCTGGGCATCCCGGTGTCGGCCGTGGCCGCCGTCGGCGACATGCCCAACGACGTGCCGATGCTGCGGTGGGCCGGCGTCGGCCTGGCGGTCGAGACCGCGCACCCGGCCGCGCTGGCGGCTGCCAACGCGCTGGTGCCGTCGCCGGCCGAGGACGGGGTGGCCCAGCTCGTCGAGGCGGCCCTCGACGGCCTCGCACCGGGCTCTCGCTGAGACCCTCGTCACACACTGTTGCTGAAACGAATCTCTCAGTCGCCGCCTGACCTGCTGAAACGGGCGAATCGGACACCATCGTTACCGTCCCGTGACCGGACAGCGGGTTTGGAACCTCGCCGGACCGTTTCTTACCGTCGTAGAGCCGTCTGAGGAGTCCGGAACACCGGGCGCGGACGGCGCGCTCAATCGCTCGAGGGCCCGCCCCCGCACAGACCCGTGCATGCACCACCGGGGCCCGACGGCGAGCCGGGGACCCACGTGTTTCCTGGGGCGAATCGCCCGGACCGCCGCTCGCGGCAGTCCCGGCGTAGGGCACCTCTTGGCCCGAGCCCGTCAGCTAACCCGGTAGGCGTGAAGAGGATCGGATTCGCTTCGTGCTGTCCCTGCATGCCCGTCGCCGGCTCATCCCGGCCTCGGCGGTCGTCTCCGTCGCCCTGACGGCCGGCCTCCTCGGTGCGACGTCGGCCTCCGCGGCCCCCGCACCCACCACGGTCACCACCCCGTCCGCTGTCGTCGTGACCACCGCGACCACCAGCACCGCGACCGCCACCAGCACCGCCACGGCGGCCGCGGTCACCACGTTCTCGTCCTCGACGCCGGGCACCGTCCTGACGCCGGGCCAGAAGTTCCGCGCCCGCGTCCAGGCCATGCGCCTCAAGGCCGTCAAGGTCGCCAAGGCCCAGGTCGGCGACCGCTACGTCGCCGGTGCCGCCGGTCCCAACCGCTTCGACTGCTCCGGCCTGACGAAGTACGTCATCAAGAAGGCCTTCGGCAAGAACATCCCGCACTACTCGCGGGCGCAGTTCGCCAGCGGCAAGTTCGTGAAGGTGAAGCGCTGGGCGCTCAAGCCCGGTGACCTCGTCTTCTTCTTCAAGCGCGGCACGCACCACGTCGGCCTCTACATCGGCAACGGCAAGATGGTGAACGCGACCAACCCGCGCAGCGGCGTGAAGATCGACAAGGTCTTCACCGGCTGGTACGGCTCCCGCTACTCCGGCGCGGCCCGCATCAAGCTCTGACGCGATCCCGCATCTACGAAGGCCCGGACATCCTCGGATGTCCGGGCCTTCGTCGTCGTGACGCAGCGCACGCACCGGACCCCTCCCCCCGGAATACCTCCTGGGGGTACCGTTCTTACATACCCCCAGGAGGTATCACCATGGAGCACCAGCACGGCTACGCCGGCGACAAGGACGCCATCCTCGCGCGGCTCAAGCGCATCGAGGGACAGGTGCGCGGCCTGCACCGGATGGTGGACGAGGACACGTACTGCATCGACGTCCTCACCCAGGTGTCAGCGGCCACGCGCGCGCTCGAGAACGTCGCGCTGCTGCTGCTCGAGGACCACCTCGACCACTGCGTCCGCGACGCCGCCGTCCAGGGCGGGGCCGAGGCCGACGCCAAGATCGCCGAGGCCAGCGCGGCCATCGCGCGTCTGGTCCGCTCCTGAGGGCATGAACCGTCCCGAACCGCTCGTCCGCACCGCTGAGGAGACCGCTGTGAGCACCACCGTCTGGAACGTCCAGGGCATGACCTGCCAGCACTGCGTGATGGCCGTGACCGAGGAGGTCTCGGAGATCGCCGGCGTCACCGGCGTCGTCGTCGACCTCGAGTCCGGCGCCGTCACCGTCACCGCCGACACCGACCCGACGGTCGAGGCCATGACGGCCGCCGTCGACGAGGCTGGCTACACCCTCGTCACCGCCTGATCCGGGCTATCCGCCTGATCCGTCTGATCCGTCTGATCCGCACGCCGAGCTGAGGAGCACCGACATGACGACCCCCGACATCCGCCCGGGCGCCAGCCTCGGCACGGGGGACGCCACGTCGGTGCTCGACTTGAAACTGACCGGCATGACCTGCGCGTCGTGCGCAGCGCGGATCGAGAAGAAGCTCAACCGGGTGCCGGGGGTCTCGGCGTCGGTCAACTACGCCACGGAGTCCGCCCGCGTCGTCGTACCCGAGTCCGTCTCGTACGACGACCTCGTGCAGGTCGTCGAGCAGACCGGCTACGGCGTGGCCGAGCCCGACACCGACGGCGAGGACGACGTCATCGCCGACTACGGCCGCCGCTGGAAGGTCAGCGCCGTCCTCACCGTGCCGGTGCTGCTGACCGCGATGGTGATGCCACTGCAGTTCGTCGGCTGGCAGTGGATGTCGTTCTTCCTCACCACCGTCGTCGTCCTGTGGGGCGGCGCGCCGTTCCATCGCGCCGCGTGGATCAACGCGCGGCACGGCGCGACGACGATGGACACCCTCGTCTCGCTCGGGACGCTGGCCGCCTACACGTGGTCGACCATCGCGATCCTGTTCACGAGCGCGGGCGAGCTCGGCATGACGATGGAGATGTCGTGGCTGCCGCAGGCCGATTCGGCCGGCGCGCACCCGGACGTCTACTTCGAGTCCGCCGCCGTCGTCACGACCTTCCTGCTGCTCGGCCGCTGGCTCGAGCACCGCGCGAAGCGCCGCTCCGGCGAGGCGCTGCGCTCCCTGCTCGACCTCGCGCCCACCACCGCATGGGTGCGCCGTGCCGAATCGGAGGTGGAGGAGGTGCCGGCTGCCCATGTCCGCGTCGGCGACCTCGTCGTCGTCCGGCCGGGGGAGCGGATCGCGACCGACGGCGTCGTCGTCGAGGGCGAGTCGGCTATCGACGCGTCGATGCTGACGGGCGAGTCGGTGCCGGTCGAGGTCGGACCGGGCGACGAGGTGTCGGGCGGCACCGTCGTCCAGGACGGGCTGCTCGTCGTCGAGGCCACGCGCGTCGGCGCCGACACCGCGCTGGCCCGCATCACCGCGCTCGTCACCGCCGCGCAGAGCGGCAAGGCCCCGGTGCAGCGGCTCGCCGACCGCGTGTCGGCCGTGTTCGTCCCCGTCGTGCTCGTGATCGCCTTGCTCACCCTGCTGGGCTGGGGACTCACGACCGGCTGGCAGCAGGGCTTCTCGGCCGCCGTCGCCGTCCTGGTCATCGCCTGCCCGTGCGCCCTGGGCCTCGCGACGCCCACCGCGCTGCTCGTCGGCACCGGCCGCGGCGCCTCCCTCGGGATCCTCGTGCGCGGCCCCGAGGTGCTCGAGTCGACCCGTCGCGTCGACACCGTCGTCCTCGACAAGACCGGCACGCTCACGACCGGCGTGATGACCGTCGTCCGGCGTCTCGGCGACGACGACGCGATCCTGCTCGCCGGCGCGCTCGAGTCGGGCTCGCACCACCCGGTGGCCCGCGCGCTCACCGAGTACGCCGCCGCCCACGGCCGGCTGCCCGAGCTGCAGTCGCACGAGGCGGTCCGCGGGTCGGGCGTCGTCGGGCGTGTCGACGGGCACGACGTCCGCGTCGGGCGCCCCGAGTGGGCCGGCGTCGAGCCGTCGCACCACTGGAGCACCGACGTCGGCGGCTGGCGGCGCGATGCCGTGACCGTCGTCGCCGTGCAGGTCGACGGCGTCCTGCGCGCGCTGGTCGGGATCGCCGACGAGGTGCGTTCGACGACGGCCGAGGCCGTGGAGTCGTTGCGGCGCTTGGGGATCGAGCCGGTCATGGTGACGGGCGACGCCGCTGATGTGGCTCATGCCGTGGCTGCCGAGGTGGGCATCCGCGAGGTGGTCGCCGACGCGCGGCCGGAGGACAAGGTGGCCGTCGTCGCCCGTCTGCAGTCCGAGGGGCGCGTCGTCGCGGTGATCGGCGACGGCATCAACGACGCCGCTGCCCTGGCGGCGTCCGACCTCGGCATCGCGATGGGCGGCGGCACCGACGTCGCCATCGAGGCCGCCGACATCACCCTGCTGCGCGACGACCTGCGGACCGCGTCGGACTCCGTGCGCCTCTCCCGCGCCACGCTGCGCACGATCAAGCAGAACCTCGCGTGGGCCTTCGGCTACAACGTCGCCGCCATCCCCCTGGCCGCCGCCGGCCTGCTCACCCCCGTCGTCGCCGGCATCGCCATGGCCGCCAGCTCCGTCTCCGTCGTCCTCAACTCCCTCCGCCTCCGCCGCTTCCACTGACCCGCTCGTTACGGGTGAAGGTGCCCCTGCTTGCGCTAAGAGCAAGAAATGCGCCCCAGGCTGTCCACAACAGCGGGCCGGGTCCACAGGTGCGCGCGGCCAAACGCATCGGATTGTCGGCGTCGTGCTGTAGGGGCGCATCGCCCATGGCAGGGTCGCCGCATGCAGCTGCAGACCCGCCGTACAGAGGAGTTCTCCGCCGCCGAGCTCGCTGAGATCCGGGCCCTCGTCGACGCCTCGTTCGCGACCGCCGACGATCCGGGGTTCGAGGACACCGACTGGGAGCACGCGCTCGGGGGAGTGCATGCGGTCCTGGTGCACGACGGCCGCTTCGTCGCGCACGCCTCGGTGGTGCCGCGGACCCTGCACATCGGGACGCCGGGCGACGCCGTGGCGTGGCGCGCCGGCTTCGTCGAGGCGGTCTGCTCCGACCCCGCGTTCGCCGGCCAGGGCCTCGGCACCCAGGTGATGACCGCGCTCGGCGACGTCGTCCGCGCGGAGTACGACCTCGGCGGCCTCTCGACGGCGAGCGCCCACTTCTACGAGCGGCTCGGCTGGGCGGTGTGGCTTGGCCCGACGTACGTCGTGCGGTCGGGCGCCTGGGACCGCAGCGCGGGCGACGACGGCGGGGTGCTGGTCCTGCGCCACGGCCCCAGCGCCGACGTCGACCTCAGCGCGGCGATCGCCTGCGAGGAGCGCGACGGCGAGGACTGGTAGCGATCACAACCGGCGGCCCGGCGAGGCGGCCATAGTCGTCGACCTGTGGACGCGGGACAGCAGCCGGGACGGTCTGTGGAAAGCCTGGGGCGCTTTTCTTGCTTCTAGCGCAAGCGGGGGCACCTTCACCCGGAAAGCAGTCTCCGGAGGAGGGGTCAGGAGGTGCCGCGGAGGGCGAACTGGATGGCTTGGAGCTCCTCGGGGGAGAGGCTGGCCTCGCTGGTGCCGGACTTGACGCCCTTGATGTAGGAGCGGGTCTCGGCGCGGCCGTGGATCGAGGTGAGCACGAGGCCGTCGCCGCCGTCGTCGAGGAGCGCGGCGCTGAACGACAGCCGGCCGCCCATGTCGCCGAAGGCGTCGTAGCGGACGACGCTGACGTGGCGCAGCGCGTCGGCGAGCTCGGTGCGGGTGCGCGCGAGAAGCGCGGAGAGCGCGTCGACCTCGCGTCGCAGACCCTGGACCTCCTCGGTCTTGCGGGCGACCGCGGCGAGGAACGAGTCGGCGTCGCCGTCCGCGGCGAGCAGGGTGACGTCGCGGCGCATGCGTCGGACCGACAGCAGCGCGACCAGGCCGATCAGGAGGCCGAGCACCCCCACGGCGAGCGAGACGACGACGAGGACATCGCGGGCGGTGGGGTCGAGGGACACAGCAGCAGGGTAGTCGCGGCAGCCGGACGCCCCGACCACGGGCAGCGGCCCCGACGCCGGGCTGGCGGAGCCGATCAGCGGCGCGGCACCGCCCGGGCGCGGCGCCGCCTGGGCACTGACAGGGAGGGACCCGGTCGCGCCCGCCCCACAGACACGGAGCACCCCGAGCCGCCTGGGCACCGGCAGGGAGGGACCCGGTCGCGCCCGCCCCACAGACACGGAGCATCCCCGCCGCCTGCGCGCGCGGGTCGACGTAGGGACGAGCGGAGCCGACCAGGAGCGGGGCGCCGCCAGCACGGACCGCGAGGCAGTCGCAGGGGGAGGCGGTCGGCCGGGGCCGGGCGATCAGGGAGACTAGGACGGTGAACTGGGTCGTCGACGTCGGTCTGGTCGTCGCAACCTTCGCGGTGATCTTCCCGGCCGAGCTGCCGGACAAGTCGTTCATCGCGACCCTCGTCCTCGCCACGCGCTTCCCGCGCCTCATGGTGTGGCTGGGCGCCGTCGCGGCCTTCGGCATCCAGATGGTGATCGCCGTCGCCGCGGGCCAGCTCCTCTCGCTGCTGCCCGAGAAGCTCGTGCTCGGCGTGACTGCCGCGCTGTTCGCCGTCGGCACCGCGATCCTCGTCCGCGGCGGCCTCAAGGCGCGCGAGGAGGAGATGGCCGAGGAGGAGCAGGAGGCCGAGGAGATCGCGGCCCGCGCCTCCGGCAAGCGCACGCGGCTCGCGGCGTTCGGGACGACGTTCGCGGTGATCTTCACCGCCGAGTGGGGCGACCTCACCCAGCTCGTCACGGCCGGCCAGGCGGCCCGCACCGGCCAGCCGTTGTCGGTGTTCCTCGGCAGCTGGCTGGCACTGGCCACCGTGGCCGGCATCGGTGCGATCGCCGGGTCGTGGCTGCAGAAGCGCATCCCGCTGTGGCGCGTGCGCCTCATCTCCGGCGCCCTGCTCGCGGTGCTCGCCGTCGTCACGCTCGTGGAGCTCGTGAACGGCTGAGGCCGCCCGTGACGCAGCGTCGACGACGGCCGACGGGCCCGCAACGACGACGGCAGGGCCGCGATCGCGGACCCTGCCGGGGAAAAGCGATCGGACGTCACCGACGGGGGATGCAGTGACGTCCGATCGCTTCAGACCGTACGGCCCGGAACAGTCCCCGGCAACCGATCCCCCGCCATCCGGGGGTGATCCTTTACGTTTTCCAGAGATTGCACAGCGTGGTGTGCGGGAGCAGCCGGGTGCAGTCCCGTCCCATGGGCCGGGGACACCTCACGCAAGGCTCACGCGGGACGGTCGACTGCGCGTCAGTTTCAACTAACGCAGCGTGACCTGGCGGTTGGCCAGGCCGGCCCGCGCGTGCCGCTCCTCGGAACTGAGATCGCCCGTCTCCGCAAGGGCCTCGTCGAGCCGGACGGCGAACGCCGCAGCGGGCTCCTCGAGCTCCTCGGCGTCCGTGCCGGGCGCGAGGTCCCAGACCGGCACGAGCAGGCCGTGGGCACGGAACGTGCCGATGAGCCGGGTGCCCTCGCCGAGGCCGTCGGACCCTGCCGCCTTGAGGCGCGCGAGGGCGTCGAGCAGCGGCTCCTCGTCGTAGGGGAGCACCCAGCGCAGGTGCTCCTTGGAGCCGATGCGGGCCCAGTACGCCGCCTCGACGCCGGACAGCCGCGACGTCGGGACGACAGACGCATTGGCGCGCTCGAGCGAGGCACGGACGTCGGCCGTGGGCTCGGCGCCGCTGCCCTCGATCCAGAAGTCGAAGCCCGAGTGGACGGCGATGTCGAGGGCGACGCCGTCGACGAGGACGTCCTGCAGGCGCGGGCCCGGCGTCGGCATGGTCGGGGGCACCGGGAGGCCGTGGTCGCTGTCGAGCGCGCGCAGGAGCGCGTCGGCGACGTCGCGGCTGGCATCGCCGCTGCCGGTGTTCGTCTGCAGGCCGACGAACACGTGGCCGTCGGTGCGGACGAGCGCGGGCCACGCGAGCGGCAGGACCGTCGCGAGGGTGAGGTCGCGGCCGTCGAGCTTGCCGGCGTACTCCGGCTTGAGCGTCAGCGCCGCGGTCGCGCTCGGGACGATCTCGCGCAGCGCGACCCAGTCGCACTCGCCCGCGAGGCCCTGGAACGGACGACGCACGAGCGCGGTCGAGGCCTCCGCTGCCTCGCGCCCGTGGCAGGCCTTGTAGCGGCGGCCGCTGCCGCACGGGCAGGGCTCGCGCATCCCGACGACGGGGATGTCGGACGAGGCGGTCGCAGGGGCAGCGGTGCGCGTCTTCTTCTTGGCCACGGCCGGGAGCCTACGCGAGCGGGGCCGGCGTCCCGACGTCGAAGCCCACCGGGCTAGAGCGCCTCGTCGATGCGGGCGGCCACCATCCGCGGCCGGTTGGTGATGATCGCGTCGACACCGAGGCGCAGGCACAGGTCGACGTCGGCGGGCTCGTCGACGGTCCACACGTGCACCTCGTTGCCCTGGGTGTGGGCGCGCTCGACGAAGCGCGGGTGCTCGCGGACGATGTCGATCGACGGGCCCGCGATGCGCGCGCCGAACGGCAGGCTGCCGTTGCGGAAGCGCAGCGGCACCCGCTCCATGAGGAAGACGGTCGGAAGTCCGGGCGCGATCGTGCGGATCCGCCGGGCCGACAGCTGCGAGAAGCTCATGACGCGGATGCGCTTGTCCTGCTCGCTGCGCGGCCGCGCGAGGCCGAACCGCTTGAGCACCTCGACGACCCGCTCCTCCACGAGCCCGGCGTAGCGGGTGGGGTGCTTGGTCTCGATGGCGAGCCCGATCTCGCGCTCGGAGTCGACGACGAGCTCGAGCAGCCGCTCGAGCGTGAGGATCCGGTGGCGGCGCTCGTCGACGACGAGCGGCTCGTCCTCGAGCATCGGCTGGCCGCGGCGGAGGTCGCTGCGCCAGGCGCCGAAGTCGACGTCGCCGAGCTGCTGCAGCGTCATCGTCGACACGACGCCGTGGGTGCTGCCGGTGCGGTCGAGAGTCCGGTCGTGGACGCAGACGAGATGGCCGTCGGCGGTCAGGCGGACGTCGCACTCGAGGGCGTCGGCGCCGTCCTCGAGCGCGCGCAGGTAGGCCTCGAGCGTGTGCTCGGGCTCGTCGGCGCTCGAGCCGCGGTGCGCGACGACGGCGGGCCGCACGGGCGGGTGGTGCACGGCGCTCATCGTGGCAGCGCCGGGCGGCTGCGTCGTGGCGACACGGCTGCTGCCCGGCGAACGGTGGACGTCGGGCCGGTCATGGCGGCGGCAGCACCGCGCCGGGGTTGAACAGGCCGCGGGGGTCGAGCGCGGCCTTGAGCGCGCGCATCATCGCCAGCTCGGCCGGCGTCCTCGACAGGTGGAGGTAGGGGGCCTTGGCCCGTCCGACGCCGTGCTCCGCGGAGATCGACCCGCCGAAGTCGGCCACGGTCTGCAGCACGACGGCGTCGGCGCGCTCGTCGTCGGCGTCCGGGCCGATCACCTCGAAGTGCAGGTTGCCGTCGTAGAGATGACCGAAGGCGAAGGTGGTCTCGACGTCGGGCACGTCGGCGAGACGGCGCACGGCCTCGGCCACGAAGGCGTCCCACGACCGCTGCGGCACGGTGACGTCGAACCGGTGCGCGACGTACCGCGCGGTGACGGCCTCGCCCGCGGCCTCGCGATAGGTCCAGAACCGCGCCTTGTCGGCCGCGTCGACGGCGACGACGACGTCGAGATCGTCGTCGAGCTCCATCGCGACGTCGCCCGGCTCGGGCGACTCGGTCTCGAGCACGAGCATCTGCGGCGCATCGGTCGCGAGCGGCCACGGCAGCGACGTGTGCTCGCAGATCAGCCGCAGCAGCCGCTCCTCCACGAGCTCGGCCGCCAGCATACGGCTGCCTGCGGGCACCGCGCCGTCGATGATGTCGAGCGCGTGGCCGGCGTCGCGGACGCCGATGAGCGCGACTGCCGACGCTGCCGGCGGGCGGTGCAGCTGCAGACGGGCGGCGGTGACGACGCCGAGCGTACCCTCGCTGCCGACCATGAGGCCCGCGATGTCGTAGCCGGTGTTGTCCTTGACGAAGCCGCCGAGGTGGCGGACGACGCTGCCGTCGGGGAGCACCGCCTCGATGCCGACGACCTGGCGGCGGGTCATGCCGTAGCAGCAGACGCGGATGCCGCCCGCGTTCGTGCCGATGGTGCCGCCGACGGTGCACGAGTCGCGGGCAGCCAGATCGACGCCGTACGTCCACCCGGCTCGGCGGGCGTGGTCGTGGAGGTCCTTGAGCGTGACGCCCGCGCCGGCCGTCACCTGGCCGCTCGTGGCGTCGACGTCGTCGAGGCGCTGCAGCCGCACGGTCGACAGCACGACCATCGGCGGGTCGTCTGGCCCGGGGACGGACCCGCCGACGAGGCCGGTGCGGCCGCCCTGGGGGAGCACCGGCAGGCCGGCGCCGACGCAGATGCGGACGACGTCGGCCACCTCGTCGGTCGTTCCGGGGCGGACCACGGCAGCGACCGGGCCGGAGAAGCGGCGGCTCCAGTCCTCGCCGTACGGGGCGACGACGTCGGGGTCGGTGAGCACGTGCGCCTCGCCCACGACGCCCGCGAGCGCTGCCCGCACGTCGTCGGGGATCCCGGCCGCCTGCGCAGTCACACCCCCATCCTCCCGCCGCCCCGCCCCCAGCACACGCAGCCCCTCCCACTGGCCGGGAAGGGATGAAGTCCCCTACTGGCCACGCGTCGGGCCAAGAGAGCCGTACAAAGGTGCCCTTCATCGAGGGGACCGTCCACAGGACTTGGCGGGACCGCGCGTCAGGCGCTGTGGACATCCCCGGCCATGAAGGGTGGAACTGTCCGGCTCTATTGGTCCTTGGGACCCTTCATCACTTCAGGAGCTTGGAGAGGCGGCGGTCGGCGAGGGGCTTGCCGTCGGTCTGGCAGGTGGGGCAGTACTGCAGGGAGCTGTCGGCGAAGGAGACCTCGCGGACCGTGTCGCCGCAGACGGGGCAGGGCTCGCCGGTGCGGCCGTGCACGCGCATGCCGAGCTTCTTCTCGGCCTTGAGGTCGGCCGCGCCGAGGCCCTCCGACCGCGTGACGGCGTCGGTCAGGACGTCGTGGATGCACTGGTGCAGCGTCGCGATCTCGTTGCCCGACAGCGACTTCGCGGGCTTGAACGGCGACAGCTTCGCGGCGTGCAGGATGTCGTCGCTGTAGGCGTTGCCGATGCCCGCGATGGTCGACTGGTCGCGCAGCACGCCCTTGAGCTGCTTGCCGCCGGCCTCCTCGAGGATCTGCGCGAGGACGTCGACGGTGAACGCGTCCTCGAGCGGCTCGGGCCCGAGGCGCGCGACCCCCTCGATCCCGTCGGGGTCGCGCACGACGTACACGGCGAGGCGCTTCTGCGTGCCCGCCTCGGTGAGGTCGAAGCCGCCGGACGCGACGCCGTCGTCGTCGACGAAGCCGACCCGGAACGCGATCGGGCCCTTGCCCGGGCGCAGCGGCGTCGTCGACAGCTCCTTGCGCCACTGCAGCCAGCCCGCGCGCGCCAGGTGCGTGACGAGGTGCAGCACCTCGCCGTCCTCGTCTGCGAGGACGACGTCGAGGAACTTGCCGCGGCGCTGCGCGTCGACCACCCGGCTGCCGACCAGTGCGGTCGCGGGAGGGTCGAAGGTCTTGAGCGCGCTGATGGCCGCGAGCTCGACGCGCGCGACACGCAGCCCCACGGCCTCGCGGCGCAGGTAGGCCGCCAGCGACTCCACCTCGGGCAGCTCGGGCACGACGACGAGCCTGCCATGGCGCCGACGTCCGCGGGCCGTGTATCCGCACGCCGCACAGCGGTTCGGAGGCATCGACGCCCCGCAATCGGCCACCCGCGGGCGCCCGCGCCTGCTGCGTGCCGCACACTAGGCGCGTGAGCGAGCCGACCGAGCCGATCGACGCCGTGCTGCTGGGCCGCATCGGCATGCTCGTGCGCATCCCGGTGCTGCCGGGCATGCGTCCCGCCGCGCTCGACGTGCTGAACCGCTACGTCGACGACCTCGACGAGGAGCCGGGCACCGAGGCGTTCCTCGTCTGCGTCGACCCCGACGACGAGCACGTGGTGTGGCTCTACGAGTGGTTCCGCGACAAGGACGCGCTCGAGGCCCACCGCACGGCGCCGCTGTTCACACGGCTGCTCGGCGAGCTGCCCGGCCTCATCGGCGACAGCCCCGGCATCATGCGGATCGACCCGCTGCGGCTGCGCATGTCGAGCGCCGTCAGCCAGCAGACGCTGCGCGACCTCGCCTGAGCGCCGTCGTCAGTGCGCCTGGCGCCGGATGAACCAGAGACCGGCGATCGGCAGGATCAGCGGCAGCCACACGTAGTCGCGTCCGTAGAGGTACCAGACGCTCGAGACCGCCTTGCCTGTCTCCGGGTTGATGAAGAGGTCCTTCGCGACGACGCTCAGCGTGCCCACGACCAGGACGCCGACGAGCTCGAACCACATGAGCCCCTGCGCGAGCTTGCGGAGGCGGGGCGTGCCCTTGAGCAGGCAGTAGGTGATGACGCAGTAGACGACCGCCGCGACCGCCGACAGCAGGTACGACAGCGGCGCGATCTCGAACTTGGTGAGCAGCTCCCACAGCGAGCGGACCGTCGCCCCGACGGCGAGGACGGCGTAGATCGCGATGAGCAGCCGGCCGAGCCCCCGCCGCGTGGCGGGCCGCTGCTCGGCGACGGCGTCGGGCAGGTTCTCCTCGCTCACGTCGGCGGCACCCCTCCGGACCAGACCTGCGACACCCGCAGCACGAGGACCACGAGCACGAGGCACGCGGCAGCGACCACGCCGCTGCCCCAGCGCCCCGGCTCGCCGCGGCCCCACCACGCCATGGCGGGCGGGATCGCGATGCAGCTCAGCAGGTAGAAGAAGAAGACGACCGGCTCGGCCGGCCCGTTGCCGCCGACCCACGCGACGACGGCGATGCCCGCCAGGACGATCAGCGCGACCTCGAGCACCGCGATCCCGGCCAGGCCCCACATCGGCACGCTCTTGTCGAGGAACGCCATCACGGCGAGCGCGACGGCGAGCACGAGCGCGATCACGATCACGACCGTCGTCATGGTCGCGGCCGGGAACTGCGACGCGAGCAGGGCAGGGGAGGTCACGCGGCGATTCTGCCCGCTCCGGGGTCGGGGCGCCGCCGGGGGTGGCGGGTCGGCGGGGTCAGGATGCGAGCGCCTCGGCGATCTGGGCGGCGTGCGCCTCGGCGTGGTCGGCGTAGATCTCGAGCCACTCGCGCAACGAGTAGGTGCCGCTCTCCGAGTGCGTGCCGGTGCGGTCGAGGTCGGCGTCGACCAGCGAGTCGAGCAGCCGCGACGTCGATGCGCGGACGGCGCGGAACACCGCGAGCGGCGCGTCGATCGGGCCGTCGTAGGGGAGGACCTCGGCCCACCGCGCCTCGTCGTAGCCCTGGATCGTCGTCGGCAGCGGCTCGGCGAGCAGGCGCCTGATGCGGACGTAGGAGTTGGTCTCGCTGTCGGCGAGGTGGTGCACGACCTGGCGGGCGCACCACGCGTCGTCGCGGTCGGGGCGGCGGTCGAGCGCGGCGTCGTCGGCTCCGGCGAGCGCGGCCTCCACCAGGCCGACGCCGGCGCGGTATCGGTCGACGAGGGCGAGGGCGTCGGGGTCGGTCAGCATGTCCCGATCATGGCGGCGTCGTCGTCCCTGCCGCCGCCGGGAAACCGACGGATCGCGCAGACGTCCTGCCGTCGTGCGGCTCAGCCGCCGAGAGCGAGCAGCGCCGAGGCGGCGAGCGCGAGGCCCATGCCCAGCTTCTGCAGCGGCCGCAGCCGCTCGGAGAGGACGAAGCGCGCGAGCAGCACGGTGGCCGCGGGGTAGAGCGAGCCGAGCACCGCGACGACCGACAGCAGGGCCCCGGGCGTGTTCAGCGCGATCAGGTACACGGCGTTGGCGGAGACATCGAGGGCACCCGCGAGCACGCACAGGGCGACGACCGAGCGGCCGCGCGCGAACATCCGGCCGCGGTGGCGCAGCCACACGACGAGCGCGATGAGAAGGGTGACCGTCGACGACGTCCCGCGGGCCCACGCGACCGGCCACAGCCCGCCCGACTCCGGCGCGAACGAGATGGCCACGAAGAACAGGCCGATGCAGAGGCCGGCGATCAGTGCGATCCCGAGCGCGCGCGGCGTGACGCGCTGATGGCCGGCGTCGTCGGTCGGCGCCCGCGGCTCGAGCCCGACAGTCACGATCGCGACGGCGGCCAGCGCCATGCCGAGGTACGCCGCGACCCCCGGGCGCTCGCCGAGGATGAGGCCGGCGATCACAGGGACGGCCGCACCGAGGACGGCCGACACCGGCGACAGGACGCCCATCGGGCCGATGGTGAGTGCGGCGTAGAGCGCGAGGATGCCGATGGCGCCGAACGTGCCCGCGACGATGCCCGCCGGTGCGGAGGCCGCGACGTCGCCGCCGATGAGCGCGGCCACGGGCAGGAGGAGCAACCAGCCCACGGGCATCGTGATCGCGAGGACCTGCAGGGCGGTCGCTCGGCGCGAGGCGAACCCGCCGACGAAGTCGCCGACTCCCCAGAGCACGCTCGAGACGAGGGCGAGGAGGGCCGGCACGACGTCATCCCAGCACACCGGTGCCGCGACGGCGTCCGAGGATTAGGGTCTGCGCGTGCTGCAGCGCCCGAGCCTCCGCCGGACCGCCGTCCTGGCCGTCGGCGCCGCGCTGCTCGCCGTCACCGCCGTCGGGTGCGGGTCGTCCTCGGAGCCGGAGGCCGGGCCGTCGTACACCGGTGTGCCGCAACCGGTCTCCCTCACGGGCCGCCTGCAGCAGTACCGCGAGGACGAGGTGACCCACAAGCTCGTCGTCGAGCTCACCAACACCGGCGATTCCACGGTGCGCGTCGACATGCTGCGCGTGGACTGGCCCGGGCTCGACGGCACGGAGGACGCGACGCCGTCGTACGACATCCCGCCTGGAGTGACGGTCGGGCTCAAGGTGCCGTACGGCGAGGCGGTGTGCGACACGGCGTCGCGGCCCGGCGATCCGGTGAACGCCGTCGTGACGACGCCCGACCAGGAGGTCGTCGTCCCGCTCAAGGCCGAGGACCTGCTGCTGTCGAAGCTGTGGGAGCTCGACTGCAAGCGGCAGGCCGTCGAGGCGCGCGTCGATCTCGCGTTCGGCAGCGAGTGGACGCGCGAGACCGTCGATGGCGAGCCGGTGCTGCGCGGCTCGCTGCTGGTGTCGCGGGGCGAGGGCGATGGGCGGATCAGCGTCGTCGACCTCGACGGCAGCGTGCTGCTGACCCTCGACGCCGTGGAGCCGGCGAAGCCGCTGCTGGTGCTCGAGCCCGGTACATCGAGCGGGTCGCTGACCGTCGACGTCGGGTCGACCGGCCGGTGCGACGGGCACTCCCTCGGGGAGAGCAAGAAGACCTACGTCTTCGACGTCGGCCTCGATCTCGGCGACGGCCAGGGCCGGGTGGATCTCACGCTGCAGCCGCCCGACGACGTCAAGCCGCTCATGTGGGAGATGCTCAAGGACGCCTGCGGCGTCTGATCCGCTGCGGCCCTCTACCTCGTTCCGCCCGCTCGCGCCCTCGTGCGCTTGGTCCGGCTGTGGACGGCGCGCCCGGCCTGTGGACCGCCTGGGGCGGAATTGTTGCTTCTAGCGCAAGTAGGGGCACCTTCACCCGGAATGTCCGTCCCGGCGATTCGGGACGGTTGCGCTGGTGGTGGTCAGGCGGCGCGGCGGCGGGCTGGGGTGCGGGGGCGGTCGGGGAGGAGGAGGCGGGAGACGGCGCGCTCCACTGCGGCGTGGACGGGCAGGTGGGTGTCGCGGGTGGGGAGCACCTCAGGCGACAGCGTGATGCCGTCGTCGTAGAGGTCGACGATGCGGGGGTCGACGTAGGAGTTCTTGGCGACGGCGGGGGTGTTGCCGAGGTAGGCGGCGACGTCGCGGTAGCAGCCGGCCACGATCCGGCGGCGCCGGGTCACGCGCTCGTCCCAGCCCGCGAGCGTGAGCCGCTGCGCCATGAGCACCGTGGCGTTCCACGTCCGGAAGTCCTTCGCGGTGACGTCGCTGCCGAGCAGGTCGCGCAGGTAGGCGTTGACGTCGGCGCTGCGCACGTCGTGCCAGGCCTCGCCGTCGTGCCAGGCGAACAGGTCGGGGTTGTCGTCGTCGCGCACGAGCAGCTCGCCGACCAGACGCGACAGCGGCCGGTCCGACAGCGACGTGACGATCTCCTTGCCGGACTTGCCGAGGAACTCCAGCTGCAGCTTGCCGCCGTCCACGCGCACGTGGTCGCGGCGCAGCGTCGCCAGGCCGAAGGTCTCGTTGGTGTCGGCGTAGGTCTCGCTGCCGATGCGGAGCGACCCGACGTCGAGCATCCGGAAGCAGCCGGCCAGCACGCGCTCGCGGTCGGGCAGCGGGCGCCGCAGCGCCGCCGAGGCGCGACGACGCGCGGCCGGCAGCCGGGCAGCGAGCTCGAGCACGTGGTCGTGCTTGCGGGCGTCGCGCTGCCGCCGCCACTCGTCGTGGTAGCGGTACTGACGCCGGCCGGCGGCGTCGACGCCGGTGGCCTGGATGTGCCCGTGCGGCCACGGGCAGATCCAGACGTCCTCCCACGCGGGCGGGATCACGAGCGCGTCGATCCGCTCGCGCGTCGCCGCGTCGACCGGGTTGCCGTTCTGGTCGAGGTAGCGGAAGCCCTTGCCGCTGCGACGTCGTGAGATCCCCGGTGCCGACGGGTCGCTCCGCCGCAGCCTCATCGTCGCACCCCGTCGGTCATCGCGCGATCAGGAGGCGTCGGACGTCGTCGTGACCGTGCCGCGCGAGCCGGTGGCCGCGGGCCGGCCGAGCACGATGGTGCCGACCATCGAGAGCGCGGTGCCGATGCCGCTCGTGGGCGTGTGCCACCACTCGCCGCCGTCGACCTCGACGTCGAGGATCCGCACGTCGGGGTCGTCCGGCCCGTCGAACCAGGCGTCGGCCATCCGCGACCAGTAGCCCTCGATGCGGGCGCGGTCGTCGGACGTGGTCGCCGTGCCGGACAGCGCCACGTAGCGGCCGCCGTGGTCGCGCGTCGCGACCACCTGCGACTCCGCCGACAGGTCGCGGACCCAGTCGGCCGAGGCGCTGACGAGCGCGGTGACCCGGTCGCCGACGACGTCGATGCAGGTGACCGGCCGCGCCTCCAGCGACGGCTTCGGCAGGAGCTCGCCGGTCGGCGTGCGGCCGTGCACCGCGCTGGTCAGGAAGACGACGTCGCCCTCGGAGACGACGTCGGACAGGCCCAGCTCGGGGTCGGTCTCGGGTGCGGACACGGGGTGCTCCTCACGGTTCGGGGGCGTGCTGATTCCCCGCGCGCCGCAACGGGAAACGGCGCGCGGTCGAGCGATGGATCACCTCGGGCGGGACGCCCTCAGCGGTCGCCGGCCGCGCTCGCGCCGCAGCACGAGCTCAGGGCCGAGCGGGTCGGACGCCGGACGGCGCACGACGAGATGGGCCTGCGGGCCCGACGGGCTGCCGGCTGCGGGCTCGTCGACGAGACGCACCGACGGCGCTCCTCGTACGGCCCGGGGCTCGACAGCGCGAAGACCCATCCGCGACGGCCGCACCCTGCTGCTCACGACGCCCGGGCGCGGCGGCCCGAGGCGGCGAGCATGCGGTCGTAGGAGCCGAGGGTGCCCTCGACGACGTGGTCGAGGGAGAAGCCCTCGACGACGCGCTTGCGGGCGAGCTGGCCCATCTGCTCCCGCTGCTCGCGGTCGCAGAGCACCATCCGCAGCGCGTCGGTGAGGCGCTGCGGCGACTGCGACGGCACGCAGATGCCGGTGATGCCGTGCTCGATGACGTCGAGCACGCCGCCGGACGACGACGCGATCACCGGGCGCCCGCAAGCCATCGCCTCGAGGACGTGGTCGGCGAAGCCCGAGGTCCACGGCACGGAGACGACGACGTCGGCGGACCGCAGGTGCTCGGCCATCCGCATCGGCGACAGGCGACCGGTGACCTGCAGACGGTCCGCGACGCCGAGCTGCCGCGCCGTCAGGCGGGTCTGCGCGAGGAACGCGTCGCTCGCCGGCGACGGCGACTGCGGGCCGCCGACGATGAGCAGCGAGACGTCCGGGACCTTGCTCACGGCCTTGACGAGCTCCGTGATGCCGGAGGCCGGGGTGTAGTCGTCGACGACGCCGACCACGCGTGGCCGCTTCGAGCGCGGCAGCATCGGGCCGCGGACGTCGAAGACTGCCGGGTCGTACGGGCGGTGGACGACGTCGACGCCGTCCGGGCGCGCCCCGGCGGCCACGAGGTCGGAGGCCTCGTCGCGGCTCAGCGCGACCAGGCGCGAGGCGTCGCGGACGACGTCCTTCTCGATCCGGCGGCGGCGCATGGCGTCGGGCGTCCGGGCGGGGATGCGGCCGGAGACGTCGTGCAGCTGGGCGACCCACGGGATGCCGAAGGCGGCCGCGGCGTCGCGGGCGAGCACCGACCCGCCGAGGCCGTGGGAGTGGAGCAGGTCGGGGGAGGAGTGCTCGAGGGCCTGGGCAACCTCGCGGCCGACGCGTCCCTCGCCGGGCGTGACGGCGTTAACCGACTCCTGCGAGAGGCGCACGACCCGCAGGCCGCCGCCGTCCTCGTGCCGGTAGCTGATGTCGACGCCGCCGCGGTCGTCGCGGCCGGTGAGCAGGGTGACCTCGTGGCCGCGGTCGACGAGACCGCGGGCGAGGGAGACGACGTGGGTGCTGATGCCGGCGGGCAGGAGGTGGGTGCACGCGCGGGTGACGTCGCGGTCGGTGGCCACGAGCGTGATGTTCATGTGGATCCCGTAGTGGTCCGGGGCCGGGTCGCGGCCTGGCGGGCTCGATGCGGCTTGCGGTGGTGCTCGTTCGGTACGGCGCCGGGCCCGGGGGCTCGGTCCTCGCGTCCTATCCCGAAAACCGGACGTCAAACCTGCGCGGCCCGATCGGCCGTGCCCGCGTCGGCTGCGCCCGCCGGTACCGGCCGTTTGCGCCGGCCTGCCACGGGAACGCTGGCGCTCCCGTGCCGCAGGCGCGGGCCCCGCGTCGCTACGCGCCGTCGCGTTGCCGCGGGGACGACGTCGAGGAGGGGCGCGCCATGAGCGAGCACAGCAGCACGAACGTCGACAGCCTGGGGGCGCGCGTCGAGGACGCCGTCCGCGAGGGCTCGGACGACCGCGTCCGCGAGGCGCGCGAGGAGGCCGTCGAGCGCGCCGCCGACGCCGGCCTGCCCGACGCCATGGCCGCGCCTCAGGACGAGGCGAGCTCGATCGCCGGCACCGGCCGCACCGCCGCCACCGACGGCTCGGACGCGTCTGGCTTGGATGGTTCCGACGCCGGCGGGTCTGCGGCGTCGGACGAGGCCGGCCGCGTCGGCGGCTCCGGCGGCAGCGACGAGCCCGGCGTCGCCGACCTAACCCGCGGCGGCACCGGCAGCCCGCAGATCGCGCCGACCACGGCCGGCGGCAACGCCGTCGAGGGAGAGGCCCCGGTCCCCGCGAGCGGGCGGATGGGCGACGCGACCTACGGGTCGGGCCTCGCCGGAGGCGATGACGACGACAGCACCCCGGCCACCCGTCGCGCCGACCGCCCCGAGCCCGGCGCCGAGCACCTCCAGGCCCCGGCCGAGGCCCGGAACCCGGCCAACGAGTCGCCCGCGACCCTCGGCATCGACGACACCGACACCGCCCTCGCCGACGAAGACGCCACCTGACCCGGGGCCGTGAGTGATGAAGGTGCCCTCAACCCCGCCTTAGGAGGCCCCGGGCACCTTCAACGCACTCCTCACCTGACGGGTGGTGGGACGGGTGTCAGGGCGCGGACGGGTTGGTGCTGGGGACGGTCGGGGGTGGCGGGCTGCGGGTAGCGTCCGCACGTGGCCCTGGAGGACGCCGAGCACGTGGAGCACGCCGAGCCGGTCGACCGCGTCGATCGCGTCGAGCACGTCGAGCACGTCGATGTCGTGATCGTGGGTGCCGGGCTGTCCGGCGTCGGTGCGGCGTGCCGGCTCGAGCGCGAGCGGCCGGGGACGTCGTACGCCGTGCTCGAGGCTCGCGATGCGATCGGCGGCACGTGGGACCTGTTCCGCTACCCCGGCATCCGGTCCGACTCCGACATGCTCACCCTCGGCTACCCGTTCCGGCCGTGGACGGAGAGCCAGCCGCTCGCCGACGGCCCCACGATCAAGGCCTACATCGAGGACACCGCGCGCGAGTACGACGTCGACCGCCGGATCCGCTTCGGGCACCGGGTCGCGGGCGGCCGCTGGTCGAGCGACGACGCGCGCTGGACCCTCGACGTCGACACCGCCGAGGGCCGCATCGAGATCACCTGCTCGTTCCTCTACGCGTGCACCGGCTACTACCGCTACGACCGCGGCTACGAGCCCGACATCCCCGGCCGCGACGCGTTCCAGGGCCAGGTGGTGCACCCGCAGCTGTGGCCCGACGACCTCGACGTCGCCGGCAAGCGGGTCGTGGTGATCGGCAGCGGCGCGACGGCGGTGACGCTCGTGCCCAACCTCGCGCGCACCGCGGGCCACGTCGTGATGCTGCAGCGCTCGCCCACCTACATCACGGCGCTGCCCTCGACCGACCGCGTCGCCGGCGCGCTGCGCAAGGTCCTGCCCGAGCAGGCGGCCTACCGCGCGGCCCGCGCGAAGAGCATCGGCGTCGCAGCCGCGAGCTACCGCGCCTCGAAGCGGTGGCCGAAGCAGATGCGCTCGCTGCTCATGAAGGCCGCGGCCAAGCAGCTGCCCGAGGGCTATGACGTCGAGAAGCACTTCGGCCCGACGTACGGGCCGTGGGACCAGCGGCTGTGCGTCGTCCCGGACGGCGACCTGTTCGAGGCGATCTCCGACGGCCGCGCGTCCGTCGTCACCGACCGCATCGCGGCCTACACCCCGACCGGCCTCCTGCTCGAGAGCGGCGAGACGCTCGACGCCGACATCGTCGTCACCGCGACGGGTCTGGAGCTGCAGCTGCTCGGCGGCACCGTGCTCGAGGTGGACGGCGTGCCCGTGAACGCCTCGGACACCGTGGCGTACAAGGGGCTCATGCTGTCGGGCCTGCCCAACTTCGCGTTCGCGGTGGGCTACACGAACGCGTCGTGGACCCTCAAGTGCGACCTCGTGAGCCGCTACGTCTGCCGGCTGCTGGCCTACATGTCCGACCACGGCTACGACGTCGTCATGCCGGTCGCGCCGCCCGAGCCCGACCGCGCCCCGCTCATCGACCTGTCGTCGGGGTACGTCGCGCGAGCCGCGTCGATGCTGCCGTCGCAGGGCGTGCGCACGCCGTGGCGGCTCAACCAGAGCTACTACGCCGACGTGCGGATGCTGACCAAGCAGCCCGTCGACGACGAGGGCGTGGTGTTCAGCCGCGCCCACGCGGCAACCGGCAGGAGGGCGCCTTGATGCGCAAGTACGTCGTCGACGGCGGCACCGCGGTGCTCACCGGCGCTGCGAGCGGGATCGGGCGGGCGACCGCGCTCGAGCTCGCGCGGCGCGGAAGCAGCCTGGTGCTGCTCGACCGCGACGCCGACGGGCTCGAGGCCGTCGCCGAGGAGGCGCGGCGAGCACGGCCGGACCGCTCGGTCACGACGCACGTCGTCGACCTCTCCGACGGCGACGCCGCCCTCGCGGCCGCCGAGGAGGTGCGCGTCGCCCACCCGCACGTGCACCTGCTGGTCAACAACGCCGGCGTCGCGCTCGCGGGGCGCTTCGACCAGGTGTCGATGTCCGACGTCGACTGGCTGCTGTCGATCAACCTGCGCGCCGTGCTGCTCATGACGCACACGCTGCTGCCGAGCCTGCTCTCGACCTACGGGTCGCACGTCTGCAACCTCTCGAGCGTGTTCGGCCTGGCCGGCCCGCCGGGGCAGGCCGCCTACGTCACGAGCAAGTTCGGCGTCCGCGGCTTCGGCGACTCGCTGCGCCAGGAGCTCGCGCCCTACGGCGTCGGCGTGACGACCGTGCACCCCGGCGGCATCGCCACCAACATCGCGGTGAGCCAGCGGCAGGGCCGGGGCGTCACCGACGACGAGATGTCGCGCGGGCTCGACACCGCGCGCCGGCTCCTCGTCCTCGACCCGGCCGTGGCGGCGCGCAAGATCGTCGACAGCGTCGAGCGCCGCAAGCCGCGCGTGCTCATCGGCCGCGAGGCGTACCTGCTCGACGCGATGGCGCGCATCGCGCCCGGGTCCTACGGCGTCCTGCTCCGCGCCTTCAACGACCGGATGGACGCGCGGTAGCACCCGTGTGAGCCGGGAGACATCGCCGTCGACGACGGCCCACCGGCCCGACGCCGGTGCCACGCTGGTGGCGAACCCCCGCGATCGCCGGGAACCTCCGGCGCGCCCGTCGGGGCTCCTCCCACCAGGGCCGACCATGGCAGTCCCCGCGCCCTCCGTCGCGCGCACCCACCACCCGTACTCGTTCCGCTGGCCCATCGTGGCGCTCGAGGCGTTCGTCGCCCTCGGCGCCTGGTCGGGCGTCTACCAGCTCTGGACCGGCACCTTCGCCCCGCCGGTCTCCGACCTCGAGCCCCTCGGCCTCGACAGCTGGCGGCTGCCGGCCGTCTGGCTCATGGTCTCCGTCGCCATCCCCTCGACCGTCGCGCTCGTGGCCGCGCTGCGGCGCCGGCCGTGGACGCCGATCGCCGTCCTGCTCATGGCCTCGCTGCTCGTCGTCGAGGTCGTCGTGCAGATCCCGTTCGTGGGCCCGAGCCTGCTGCAGCTGGTGATGGGCGGCGTCGCCGTCGTCCTCGGCGTCCTGGCGGTCCTCGCCGGCCGCCGCGGCGACTGGGCGGGCGGCCACACCGTCGGCTGACACGGGCACTGCTCCGCCGGCGCGCCCGGCTGCCACGGGGGAGCAGCCCGGACGCGCGCGAGGGGCGCCTATGCGCAGGGCCCGCCGGACGTCGTCCGGCGGGCCCTGATGCGCGTGCTGCCTAGGGGATCGGCTGCCACGACGGGAACTTGGCGCCGCCGCCGCCTGCGATCGAGACGGGGGCACCGGCGCGGGTGACGACCAGCAGGCCGCCGTCGACGTCGGGCACCACGAGGAACCGGTCGTCGGGCGACCAGGCGAAGGCCGGGCGGCCCGGGTCGGGCACCGTGGTCACGGCGACGGCGTTGGAGCCGTTGAGCCACGAGCGGTAGACGACGCCGTCCTTGGTGAACCCGAGGCGGTGGCCGCCGGGGGAGTACTGCACGAAGTCCGCGCCGGGGATCATCAGCCAGTCGCCGCCGCCGGCCGCCTTGACGCGGCGGACGCCGGCCGAGGTCACGTAGGCGATGTGGGTGCCGCTGACGCTCCAGCTCGGGTCGGACTCGACGCCGGCGCTCTTGGTCAGCGTGCGCACCGTCGCGCCGGTGGCGGCGTCGACGATGACGATGTTGCCGCCGCGGGCCGCCGCGATGCGGGTGCCGCCCGGGCTGAACGACACCGTGCTCGGGAGGTCGACCGCGCCGAGGTAGTCGATCTCGGCGGTGACGCTGTCGAGCAGGAACAGCGCGCCCTGCGCGGGGTCGTCGAGGTCCTCGGTGACGATCGCGACGTGGACGCCGTCGCGCGCCCACGCGCTGTTGATGACGCAGCCGTAGTGGGCCACCTCGCCGGGGAACGGCGAGACGGGCACCGAGCTCACGCACTGGTCGACCCAGGTGATGGCGCCGTTGCGCGCGGCCGCACCGGACGGGCCCGCGAGCCCCACGGTGAGCGCCGCGGCGGCCGCGACCGCCAGCGCCGCCTTCCAGCCGCGACTGATCGAGCTGCTCATCCCCACTACCCCGGCCCCTCGTCCCTGCCCTGGGCCCGCCGGTACGGGACGTGGATCCGGCGGGTGACGTTCAGGTCGTCCTCAGGTTAAGCCGGGGCAGGGCCGGTGGCGGGTAACCGGCGGAGTTGGCGCGCGCGCCACCGGGATGGGTGATGGCACGGTCACAGAGGGGCACCGCCCCCTCACGGACGGCGGGCGCCCGCCCGGGTGCCTGCGGTCCCAGCGCGCTACGCCGCGTGGCGGCGGGGGGCCGGGTAGAGCGGCAGCCCGAAGCGCTGCAGGGCGGCGTTGACCCTGGCGTAGGCGACCGGGCCCGGCTCGAGGCCGGCCTGCAGGCAGAAGTGGCGCCGGTTGGGCGCGGTGGCGCGCAGCCGGGCGACCGTCGTGCGGTCGTCGAGCAGCCCAGGGCCGCCGTCGCGCCGGGGCTCGGGACGACGCAGGTCGTCGGAGCCCATGAGGGTCTGCTGGATCTGGTCGTGCCTGGCGTCGTACGTCTCATGCATCGAACGGCCCTCCCACCACGGAGCTTCGTCCAGCCTCCATTGTCGTCCTCGACGACGCAGGACCTGAGCCGAAACGCGAACAGTCTCAGGGTTTTCCACCTCACATGAGGCGAGTGGGAGGGACGCCTGACGATCAGACGGGGAACGGCCCGTACTGGTTGGGCCCCGGCGTGCTCTCGGTGGCGCAGAAGATGATGAGGACGATGCCGCCGAAGGGCACCAGGCTGATGAGGTACCACCAGCCGGACCGGTCGGTGTCGTGCAGCCGCCGCACCGTCAGCGCGAGGCTCACCACGAAGAACACGACGGCGAACGCGACGAGCGCGATGGTCAGCAGGATCCCCACGATCGCCACGACGGCGCTGCCCGTCGACGACGTGCCGCCGGCGGAGCCGGTCCCCGATGTGCTGCTCGCGATGCCGGCGACGAGCGCCAGCACGACGAAGAACAGGATGTAGACGCCGATGCCGACCAGGAGCTGGAACAGGTAGAACCACCAGAACTCCGAGCGCGTCGAGCGCGACTCGAAGTCCTTCCAGTTGCGGAACGCCAGGCGCACCGCGTCGCCGAAGCCCACGCTGCGGGGCTGGGGGGCGTAGCCGGCGTAGCCCGCGGCGGCGTACGCCGGCGCCGAGCCGTAGAGCGGCGCAGCCGCCGGCACGGCCGACAGGTGGTCGGTCCAGGCCGCGCCGTCCCAGTAGCGCAGCTGCCCGGTGCCCGCGGGGTCGGCGTACCACCCGGCCGCCGGCACCGTCGCCGCAGCGGGGTCGGGCGCCGAGGCGGCCGGCGTCCACGAGGGCGGGGGAGGCGTGGGGTCGGCGGGCTGGTCGCCGGGGAACTGGCTGCTCATCGGGCACCTCGGGGCGGATCGGGTCGGTCGGCCCCACTCTGCCGCAGCCGCAACGTGCGCGACGGCACGATGCGGGGTCACTACGGTCGCGGCATGACGACGTCGGACGAGCAGCGCCAGATCCTCACGGTGTTCCGCAACCGGCTGCGGCCGGAGAACGTCGAGCACTACCGCGCGACGAGCGCCCGCATGGACGAGCTCGCCCGCGCGATGCCGGGGTTCGTCGACGCCAAGACCTTCACCGCCGATGACGGCGAGCGCGTCACGATCGTCACCTTCGCCGACGCCGACAGCCAGCGCGCCTGGCGCGACCACCCCGAGCACCTCGAGGCGCAGGCCGCCGGCATCGCCGAGTTCTACAGCGAGTACTCGATCCAGGTCGCCGCCCTCGCCTACCGCCACAACTTCGCCCACGACGACTGATCCGGTGGTCGATTCGCGCGGTCTGCCGCGCGATCCGACTACCAGATCCGATTCGTCCGGCGCGTGGGGCGACTAGCGTCGGAGCACACAGCGCAACGACGACGGGGGTTGTCATGATCGATTTCCAGAACGGCGGCGTCTTCAAGCTCAACCAGGCGGATCCGTCCGTGGGCACGGCGTCAGTGCAGGACCTTCTGCTCGATGACGAGACCGTGACAGCCACCTTCAAGGGCGCGCGCGACATGGTCGTCTTCACGACCAAGCGCATCATCGCCGTGAACGTCCAGGGCATCACAGGCAAGAAGACCGACTACTCGTCACTGCCGTACAGCCGGATCCAGGCCTTCTCGGTCGAGACCTCGGGCTCGTTCGATCGAGACTCGGAGCTGGAGATGTACTTCAGCGGCCTGGGCAAGGTCCGCCTCGAGTTCGGCGGCGCCGTCGACATCAAGTGGGTCGCCCGCTGGCTGGCCTACCACTCCATGTAGCCGGCCACGGCACCTTCAGGCGCCGGCGCTCCCGCGGCAGCGGCCCTACGCATCGCCCTAGGGTCTTCCGCGTGGCGGAGCGCGATGTGACGACGGTGCTGTTCGACCTGCACACCACGCTGATCGACGGCGGGGACTCGCAGCAGTGGGTCGCCGACGGTCTGGCGCGGGCGGGGACCGACCTCCCGGCCCAGGAGCGGGCGGCGCTGGTGGCCTGGCTCGACACGATCTGGGACCACGCACGTACGCACGACCCGACCAGCAGCCGCGACCTCTCGCCCGACGTCCACCGCGCCGTGTTCGAGGCGACGATCGACGCCTGGTGGCCCAGTCTCGGCCGCACTGCCACCGACGCGCTCTACGACGTCATGACCGACCAGTGGCGCGCGTACGACGACGCCGTGCCGGTCCTCGCCTCGCTCCACGCCGCCGACGTGAGGATCGGGTTGGTGTCCAACATGGGCGTCGACATCAGGCCGGTGCTCGCGCGCGAGGGGCTGCTCCCGTTCTTGGACGCTGTCGTGCTGTCGTGCGAGACCGGGACGGTGAAGCCCGACCCGCGGATCTTCCAGGCCGCGCTCGACGCCCTCGACGCCGATCCCGCCCGCACGCTCATGGTCGGCGACAGCGCGCATGACGACGGCGGCGCCGCGGCGCTCGGCATCCGCACCCTCGTCCTGCCGCGGACACCCGACCGCAGCCACAAGGGCCTGGCCCCGGTGCTGCGTCTCGTCGGCGTCCCCAGCTAGGTGGCGAGCGCGCTGACGAGGTGCAGGGCGAACCAGGCGAACAGGATCCCACCGGCGATGGCGGGCCAGTTCGCGCTGGACGGCCGGTCGTCCCAGTGGGGCACTTTCCGCCGCACCTTCTGCTTCCCGACGAGTCGCCCGAAGTACGGCACCGGTTCCGGCGCGCCCAGACCGAGCTCGTCAGGAGGGCCCGCCTTGAACAAGCCCTCCCGGGACCAGTCGAGCACTGCAGCACCGAAGCGGCCGTACAGCGCCGCGTCCTGCTGCTTGTACCGGGAGGCGACACGCGTCCAGGCCGCATCGCGGCGGTCGCGCGACGACACGGGCAGGCCCGCCTGAGACGCCCTCAGCACCAGGCGCTCCCGCACCGCTTCCTCGAGCTCAGGCTGGGGAATGGGACTGCAGCGGTCGAGGCTCGACGCAACCTGCTCGAGGAGCTGCTCCCGGACGGCCCAGCCCTGGGCAGTCCTCAGCGCCACGACCTCGTACTCGCGCCAGTCCGTCGACCTGCCGCCCAGATGCATCACGCAGACGTGCTCCCACGTCCGCTCGGACTTCCAGGCACCGAGACACAGCAACGCCGCAGGCCGCCCGCAGGCGCAGCCGAGGTGGATGCGCCCGAGCGCCTCCACCAGACCCTCCTCGAACTGCGTCAGCGCCACGAGGGGACGGTAGGGAAGGGCCGGTCGCGGCGGCAGCCCGCCGTCACCCACGTAGCGCAGCCATGAGGCCCGGGAACGACGAAGGCCCCCTTGCGGGGGCCTTCGACTACCTGTGCGCGAGGGGGGAGTTGAACTCCGAGTACGGCCGTGTTGTAGGCGACCGCAATGGTGTCGGCTCTGCCGTTTGCGCTGGTCAGCGGGATGGGGTGGAACGGTGCGGACTGCATTGTGCGAGCTGGTGCCGGGTGGTCTGTGACCAATTCTGTGACCGGGCCGCCCTGATCACGAGCCGTGGGCATCGCCGTTTGCGCGGTGCGCGGCCTCGTTGACACCGCGGGCCGGGATGTGGGTCAAGAGCGCGCGTCCCGTTTCTCGCGGCCTCCGCCACCCCGACCAATCAGGCAACTCGGGTCAAGCAAGCTCGACTGAGGTCAGGTCCGGCAGGGGGTCAGTCCCGTCAGCCGGCGGGCCTTCGCGATAGAAGATCAGCTGGTTGACATCAGGGTCGAGCCACTCCCCAGCGATCACGGTGGTGGCCAGCGCTTCTTCGTCCGGGCGATCCCTTCGCTCCCAGTGGAGCTCGCAGAGTCCCTCCGGGCGTCGTCGTGTGCGCGCGAGGTGGGATCGTGCAGTATGACGCGGTTGCCTGCTCGCACCTTCCCGTTCACGCCGCGCTGGACGTCCCGCGTCGAGGTGGGTGACTTTTGGGGCATCCCGCTGCGGCGCGGAGGCTGGTACGCCTGCGGGATAGTCCTTCGACTGGACTCCCGGGTTCTGCTCACAGTTGGTCTGCTCGACTGGTGCGAACCACGACCACCGACGTCTGAGTCAATCTCGGGTGCAAGCGTGCTGGACTGGGGCGTCGCACACGTCAAGACCATCGAACTCACAGGAGGCGCTCTCACTGGCCACCTTGACCTTGCCGAGGACGGCGGGCTGCTCAGATTGGTCGGTGTGTCCGCAGAAGGTCCTGGTGCGGAGCCGGTTTGGGGCTACTTGTCCATCGGGGACAAGGCTCACGATCACTTCGGGCGGCACTTCCCGGAGGAGCCGAACCCGGCCACGGAACGCCCGCCGGCGCTGTCGGGGTGAGTCGGATGTCCCGTGCTTCCGCGATCCAACACACTGCGTCTGAGTTGCCAGGAACTCGTGCGACGCATGGCGGCGCAGCTGGCTGCTAGAGCGGACCAGGGTTAAACAGGTCCTCCGGCTCGAGATTCCATGGCCCCGAGATGAACACACCTTCGATGGTGTCGCCCACCCTGAACTTGCTGTCGCGGATGAACATCACGGAAGCACCACCGATGACCGCCGTTGCCAGATGGATGGCATCCCACGTCTTCAACTGCCGAGCCGCGGCGTACTCCTCGGCACGCCTCGCTACGTTGAGGTCGACATCGACGAGCCTCGTGTAGGTGTCGTTGAGCAGAAGTTGACGGATGGCGTCTCGCGCCTCCTGGTCCCCCGGTGCCTGCCTTCGCACTTCCACCAATAGGGCAGTCGACGCCACGAGGCGCACAGCTCCCTGCTCGATCTTGTCGAGCACCTGTGCGAGGGGAGCCATGGCAGGCTCCCCGGTGATGACAGCGATCAACGTCGAGGCGTCGAAGTAGACGACCTCGGGGCGGTCAGGCCTCGCCACGCAGGATCCCGAGGTAGTCGTCTGGGTCCACGCCTCCGGTGAAGTCGGGATCCAGCCCGTAGAGGTCACGAAGGCGGCGATCGCCGCGCTCCGGGAGGAGCTCTACTTCATGGGCACGTATGTGATACGTGGCGCCTGACTCATCCCGCCGCACCTCACCGCTGAGCAGCGCCACCGAGAGAACGTTGTCCTTGATCAGTTCGCGCAGCTTGTCGTCGAACGCGACCTGAACTGTCCTACCCACACTTGGCTTGACGCTGGCGCGGTTTCCACGGGAGAAGTTGACCCCCATGATCCGGCCTCGCACGGAACCAACGCTCTCCATGGTCACCGAGCGCATGCTTCTGAGTGCTTCAGCTACGGCCGCGCTCACTGGGACCTCGTCCACGGATGCCCCGTCGACCACGCGAAGGTGCCCGTACTGCTTCGAACCGGTTGGTGCCAGATAGGTGGCGAGCATGCGGGCATGCGCCACAGCGCCGGGGTGCCATTCGTCGGTCAACTTGCGCCCGCCGTCGAGCAGGCGGAATCCGGCTGAGAGAGTCCGCGCGGCGGCCGCGGAGTACATGACCTCGTCGGACGTCGCTGACCGATCGAGTCCGATGCGCGCGACGGCGCTTCCCAGTTTGAGGTCCTCGATGATCCAAGGCAGTGGCGCTTCACTCAACGCGTCGAGCAGTTCCACCAAGCTCGTGCCCGCGCCAAAGAACCGGGACGCATCGGCCGGCATGCCGGGGTCCACAACGAACTCGAGTGCAGTCACCCCGTCACCTCCCACGCGCTCGATCGCAAGAATGCCCAACTTCGGTCATCGAACACCATCCCCCTGTCAGCCGGATGTCGCTCCCCCGTTCCGTTCGGGCCAGCGTCGCGGTCAGCCCCTCGACGACACGGCTGAGGGCGACGGGGCGACCACCCCACCGCTGGGGGCTGATGGCGTGGGGCTCGGCTGCGTGCCACCTGCCGCCACACCGAGGTAGACGCCTTCGTCGTTGGTGATGATCGTCTGTCCCGGGCTCGGTAGTGGCGCGACGGTCCAGGTCTGCACCGCAGCTCCGTTGAGCGCCGGGGCGGCGGGGCCGCGAACGACGTTGCCCCCATCCACGCATACGCCGCGGGCGGGGTAGGCGTTGGCGATCGGCTGTCCCGACGCGCTGAGGTATGGCACGGCGACGGGGTAAGTGTCTTCCTGCGCGCACGTGAGGGCCGCCGACCCGTTGCCGTCGACCGTGAGCGGGTTGCCGTCCTGGTCGAACAGGGTGACCGTGGTTGGGGCGCCTTCTGGGCCGAAGGCCTGGATCCCCATCACGTACGAGCCGTCGAGGCTGAGTCCCGCTGGCGGGACGTACGCCACGTCCTGGTCAAACCGCGGCACGAAGCCCGACGCCCACGACCAGAGCAGCGTCGCTCCGACCACCAGTGTGAAGGCGTTCATCGCCCATCGCAGTGCCCGCCCGGACCTCCCAACCCGCCCGACGGCGGCGAACGTGTCGGCCGTCAGCCACCCGGCGACGCCGCCGGCGAGCAGCAGCCAGGGCAGCAGGGAGCCGAACTGAGCGTTCGTCAGTTGGGCGAGGATCCAGATGACGGCGACCCCGCGCAGAGCCGCCCACGCGGGCCCGAAGTCGTCGCGGGCTCGCGCCCAGATGCGGCCCAGCCGGCTGGTCCGGGCGGCGGCGAGCATGTCACGCCAACTGCGTCGCCGGGTTCGGTGTTCCGTAGGCAAGCCTGCGGCGTCGAGCAGTTCGCGCGCGAACTCCCCGGGGGCGCCGAGTCGCAACGTGAGGTCCACTGTCGGGTCGTCAGCGAGTGTTGCTCCGGCGTGCTCCCTGACGTCTTCCAAGAGGGCCGCACGTTCCTCAGCATCGACTCCGGCCAGGGCCCGGGCCACGTCCTCGAGGTAGGCCTCGACCCGCTCGTCGATGATCCGCGTCTCGCTCATGCCGCGCTCCTCGCCCCGTCGAAGATCCCCTGAACCGTGTGGCTGAACGCCTTCCAGGAGTCACGCGCCTCGCTCAACTGCTGCGCCCCCGCCGGGGTCAGCCCGTAGTACTTGCGGTGAGGTCCCTCATCGCTCGGAAGGACGTAGGACGTCAGCGCACCCGACTGGAACAGCCGCCGCAGGGTGCCGTACACCGAGGCGTCACCCACGCCCTCGAGCCCCGCCTCACGGAGTCGACGCACGACGTCGTACCCGTAACCGTCCCTCTCGGAGAGCACGGCCAGTACCGCGGCGTCCAACACGCCCTTGAGCAGTTGAGTCGAATCCATTGCTCCTCCTTCGCGCAGTACCGCGTATCACACAGTAGAGCGCGATCCGGAAGAGAAGCAAGCAACGGCTGAAGGCGTGTCCCAGGCAGCTGGGCAGTGACCAGCGGCGCGGACAGCGCGGCATGGCGAAGGGCCGGGCTGGCCGACTGAAAACTGGCGACGCTGCCCCTCACCCGGCGCCGTGCGCGCTGGACCTCACGACGGAGTCCGGAACTCCAACTCGTCGACCCTTGAGGCGAGCGGCGAGGCAGACATGTGCATTGTCGGCGACGACTGCTACCGTCGTAATCCGTTGGGCTGCAAAGGATTTGGTGGATTGTAGCGGGTCGTTCCTGGTGGTGGTGGGTGGTGCTGTCGAGTGCGAAGATCGGCCGTGGGTCGTGGCGGTACTACCAGGACTCGGTGGCGCGGGGCGCGTGCGAGTACTACGCGGAGGGCGGGAACGCGCCGGGACGCTGGTGGGGTGCGGGCCTGCCCGATCTGGGTCTGGCGCCGGGGTCGCGGGTGCAGGAGCGGGAGTTGGAGGCGTTGTTCGCGCGGGGTCTGCACCCGGGCACGGGGGCGGCGTTGGGGCGGGTATGGCGCTCGGACGCGGTCACTGGGCATGACCTGACGTTCTCGGCGCCGAAGTCGGTGTCGGCGCTGTGGGCGCTGGCGGACGAGGCGACGGGGCGGGAGGTGCGGGCCGCGCACGATGCCGCGGTCAAGGCGGCGCTGGGGTTCATGCAGGCGCAAGCGTCGTTCTCGCGGCGGGGCCGTGACGGGGTCGAGCAGATCGGGTCGGCGGGGTTCGCGGGAGCGTTGTTCGAGCACACGACTTCGCGGACGGGCGATCCGCAGTTGCACACCCACGCGCTGGTGGTGAACAAGGTCCGCTGCGCCGACGGGGTGTGGCGCACGATCGACGGCTACGAGGTGTTCCACCACAAGAAGGCCGCAGGCGCGCTCTACCAGGCGGCGCTGCGCGCCGAGCTCGGGACGCGGCTGGGGGTGGTGTTCGGTCCGGTGAGCGAGCACGGGCAGGCCGAGATCGCCGGCATCCCCGACGAGCTCCTCGCGGCGTGGTCGACCCGCACGGCGGCGGTGATGGCCGAAGCCGTTCCCACGATCGCCGAAGCCGAGGAGGTGCTCGGCCGGGCGATGAGCGCGGCGGAGCGGGCCCGGATCGTGAAGACCGCGGTGCTGGCCACCCGCCCGCCCAAGGACCGTCACGTCCCGGTCGAAGGCCTGCGGGATCGGTGGCGCGAGCAGGCCGCCGCCCTCGGGTGGTCCGCCGACCGGCTGCACCGGCTGCTGCCCCGCGGATCGGCTGTCACCGCCGTCGTGGGGACGGTCACCGACTCCGTCACGACGGCGACGCCGCCTGCCAGCGCGCCGTCACCGGCGAGAACGGACTCCGTCACCGACTCCGTCGCGGCCGCGACGTCGCAGGTCAGCGCCCCGCCGTCACCCGACCACGCGCCGGCGTTGCTGGCGGAGGCGGTGACGGCGGTCGGGAGGTCGGGTGCGGTGTGGTCGGCCGCGGACCTGGCGGTCCAGATCGCCGCCCGCGTCCCCACCGCCGGCCCGGGCGCCCCCGTGGACGCGGCTGGAGCGGCTGCCATGGTCGAGGCGTGGACCGCCCAAGCACTGACACTCCCAGGAGCGGGGGCGGTCCCGCTCGGGCCGGACCCGTCGGGGGTGACGGCGCGGGCGTCGGACGCCCGCTTCGCCTCGGCCGAGACCGTGAGGTTGGAGGCCGGGGTCATCGACGCCGTCCTGGACGGCCTGCGCACCACGCGCCGCCTGCCCGCGGCAGCACTGGCCGCGGCAACCGCAGACGGCCTGTCGGACGAGCAGCAGGTCGCGGCGGTGCGCCTGGTCGCCTCCCGCGACCTGGTCACGGTCATGGTCGCCCCGGCGGGGGCGGGCAAGACCACCGTGCTGGCAGCGGCGGTCGCGGGCTGGGCGGCAGCCGGGCAGCGGGTCCTGGTCCTGGGCCCGTCGGCGCGGGCGGCGTCCGAGCTCGCGACGGCCACCGGCCGGCCGGGGGCGACGGTCGCGCGGTTCCTGACCCAGCAGGCCCACCTCGACCAGCAGCCAGTCACCGGCGGCACCCGGGCCGGCGGCGCACCCGCGTCGGTGGATGAGCGGCGGCTGCGGCGCGGGGATGTGGTCCTGGTCGACGAGGCCTCGATGCTCGCCACCGCCGACCTCGCCAACCTCATCGACCGCGCCACCGCGGTTGGCGCGCGGCTGGTGCTGGTCGGCGACCCTGCCCAGATCGGTGCGGTCCGCGCGCCGGGCGGGATGCTCGAGCACCTCACCACCCTGATCCCGCAGCGGGTCGTGCAGCTCGACGAGCTGCACCGGTTCGCCCACGGGTGGGAGGCCGCCGCGACCCTCGCCCTGCGCAACGGCGACCAGGCGGTCCTGGACGTCTACCGCGACCACGACCGCATCCACCCGGCCGGCAGCGGCGACGACGCGGCCGATGCGGTGCTCGAGCGCTGGCATGCGGCCGTCAACGACGGCACGGATGCGTTGATGCTCGCCCGCGGCTGGGCCGACGTCACCGCGCTGAACACCCGCGCCCGCGCAGCCGCGATCGCGACAGGCGAGGTGACCGGCCCGGTGCTGCTGGAGGTCACCGCGCGCACGGCGTCGAGCCGCGGCCGCCCCGAGACCCGCGACTACCGGGCCGGGGATGTGCTGATGGCGAAGAAGAACACCCGAGACCTCGCGGTCGGAGGCCAGCCGGTCCGCAACGGGGACCGGTTCCAGATCCTGTCCGCCACCCCTGACGGCGCCGGCCTGGTCGTCGCGGACCTCGCCGGCCGCGGGCGCACGGTGCTGACGGCGGCGTATGTGGCCCGGCACGTCGAGTACGGGTGGGCCGCCACCATCGACGCCGCCCAGGGCGCCACCACCGGCATCGCCGTCACCCTCGCCCGCCCGGGCCTGGACCGCGAGCACCTCTACGTCGCCATGACCCGCGGCCGCCTGGAGAACCACATTCACACAGCGCCCGAGACCCCCGCCGCCGACGCCGGCCCCCACTACCACCACGGCACAGAAGCCCCGGCGGCGATCACCGCACGCAACGTCGATGCAGCGCAGGACAACCCGGCTCCCTCACCCGAAGTCCAGACCGAGGCATACGACCAACTCGCGCGCGCCCTGGCCACCACCGGCCGTGAGCGTGCCGCGCACTCCCTGCTCGCCCTCGCCGTCGACGCCCAGCGGGAGGCGATGTTCCACGCAGCCGAGAACGCAAGACCCGCAACGGATCTCCCACGCGAGCACGAGCGCAACGTGCAGCGCCTCAAGCAGGCGAGCGCAGAGCGCGACCGACTGCGCGAACGCCTCGACACGCTGACCTCGGATCGGGACGGGCTCGCTGCCCGTCTCGCCGACACCCCGTTCTGGGGCCAGCGCCGACGCCGTGACCTCACCACCGCCCTGGACAGGACGGGTCGGGCCCTGGAGGAGACCACGGTCCGCCTCATGGACGCGGAGGACGCCGTCCTCGCCGCGGTCGTGGTCGTCGACGCCGACACCCACCAGCGGGACGCGGACGCGGCCGAGACCCGCAGTGCCCAGTGGGACCGGTGGTCGCAGCGCGCCGCCCGCGACGACCGCGACCCGAACCTCGTGGATGCCTCTGCGCCTCGGCCCCGAGGTGTCTCGCCGTCCGAACCGGTGCTCACGCCTCGTCGGTCCCGAGCCGCCCGCCGCGACGGCGACGCCCTCGAACGGTGACCGTCCCCGCGGTTCTGCGCGGTGCTGATCCGGCGGGATCGGGCGCGGCTGCTGTCGGAGCCTGATGCCGCGCACCTTGTCGTGAGCGCCCGTCACGTTCGGGCGCGACCACGACCAGGGGAGAACCGAATGGACCGTCACGACCTCGACCAGCTGCCCGCCCTCATCGACGTCCCCACCGCGGCCGCGGTGCTGGGCATCGGGCGGACCCTGGCCTACGACCTGGTCCGCACCGACCGCTGGCCCACCCCGATCCTGCGCGTCGGCAAGCTCATCCGCATCCCCACCGCCGCGCTGCGCCGCCTCCTCGACGCCGACACCGCCGCTGCGCCGGATCGCACGCCCGACCACGGCTGACCTGTGCCGGCGTCCGTCCACAGGCAGCCTCGGTTCCGCGTGTCGTCCACAGGGCGACACCTCGCGCGCTCGCGATCGCGACCGGACGTGGCGAGCCTGGCGTTCCGCACCGTGAGGGGAGACTCCATGAGCAACCGTGACCACCACCCGCACCACCACGAGGCACCGTCCGCGCCCGGCGGGGGTGCGTGGTGACGGGGCGCCGGGGCAGCATCCGCCAGGAGCCCAGCAGCGGCACCTGGTCCTACACCGTCGACGTCACCCCGCTCGGTGAGAAGCGCCGACAGATCCGCAAGCGCGGCTTCCCCACCCGCCGCGCCGCGCAGAGCGCCCTGACCAAGGTGCTGCGCGACCTGGACACTGGCGCCCACGTCGACCCCAGCCGGCTCACCCTCGCCGACTACATCGAGCAGGAGTGGCTCCCCAACGCGCGGATGCGGCTGCGGCCCTCGACGCTGCACTCCTACCAGCGGAACCTGCGCATCCACGTCGTGCCCGCCCTGGGCGCGACGCCGCTGCAGCGCATTACCGGCACCCAGCTCACCGCCCTCTACGCGCACCTCCTGGATGACGGGCTCGCCGACCGGTCCAAGGCCCGGGACGGCAGCACCGGGCTGAGCGTGCGCACCGTCCGCTACATCCACACCATCATCGGCAGCATCCTCAAATCCGCGGTCAAAGCGCGGCTGCTCAACCACAACCCCGCCGACCAGGCAGAGCCGCCACGGCTGTCCGCGGCCGCCGACGGCACCCGCGCAGCGAAGACTTGGACAGTCGGTGAGCTCGCAGCGTTCCTCGACGCGACCCGCGGCACCCGCGAGCACGCCCTCTGGCACCTGCTCGCCACCACCGGCCTCCGCCGAGGAGAAGCACTCGGCCTCGGGTGGGCCAACGTCGACCTCGACGCCGCACGCATCACCATCGTCCGCACGCTCATCGACATCCACGACACCGACGACGACCGACCCGTCTGGTCAGACCCCAAGACCGCCGCCGGACGACGCTCCGTCGCTCTCGACCCCGGCACCGTAGTGATCCTCCGCGCCCAGAGAGCCCTCCGCGTACAAGACCGGCTGGTCATCGGGTCGACCGGCAGCGCGGACGTCGACGACCTTGTCTTCACGCGAGCAGACGGGCGGCCCTACCACCCAGAACGACTGAGCCGTGCCTTCAAGACACGGGTCCGGGCTGCCGGGCTCCCCGACATCAGGCTTCACGACCTCCGCCACACCTGGGCCACGCTTGCCCTCCAAGCGGGCATCCCGGCCAAGATCGTGCAGGACCGTCTCGGGCATTCAACGGTCGCGATCACTCTGAACATTTACAGCCACGTGACACCCCAGCTGCAAAGCGATGCGGCTTCCGCCGTCGCCGCCATGATCAGCCGCGGTCGAGTCTGACGGGCCTTGTCGGGGATCTCCGCCAGCGGTGCATCCCGCCTCTGCGGTCACCCGCCGGTGTTAGGAGTCACTTAGCGCGTTGAATCGACGGTCTTTAGTCCCGAGACGCGCACGCGCAGGCCCCCGTCCAATGACGCCTCCGCTTGCACAACACCTCCGTGCGCGGTGACGATCGACTTGACGATCGCGAGTCCGAGTCCGGCTCCCCCACGATGGTCGACTCGCTCGCCACCGCCTCGGTAGAACGGCTCGAAGAGGGAAGGCACTGCCTCAGGCGGGATGCGTGGTCCGGTGTTGACCACCACGAGTTCCTGCGGCGAGACGTCTACGTGCAGTCGACCGCCGGGGACGTTGTAGGTGATGCCGTTGGACACCAGGTTCGAGACGAGTCGCTCGAGGAGGATCTCGTCGCCGAGGACGATGGTGGGCGCGTCCCGGACGGTCAGCGTCACGGCGGCGGAGCGCGCCGTCTCTGCGCGCGACTCCAGGACCGAGGTGACGAGGCGGTCCAGTCGGACGGGCGCCGCTCCCACGAGTCCCCGGTCCGAGTCGGCGAGCGCGACCAGTCCCTCGATGAGACGTTCGTTGCGTTCGTTGGTCGCCAGCAACTGGCGCGCGAGAGGGGACAGATGCTGCGCTGCTTCTGGCTCGTCCAGGGCGACCTCGATGAGCGTCCGTTGGACCGCCAGCGGGGTGCGCAGCTCGTGGGACGCGTTTGCTGCGAACCGTCGTTGCGCCTCGTACCCGTTGGCGACTCGGTCCATGAGACGGTCGATCGCCCGAGCCAGCTCGTTGACCGGGTCGGGCCTGCCTTGGGGGCTGAGTCGTTGGCCGAGGTTCTGTGGCCCCATGTCGTTGACGAAGGCCGTCCATCGCGAGACGGGTCGCATGGCCCACCACGCTGCGCCCCAGAGAAGCGCTACGACCGGAAGCGCGAAGAGGAGCGCCTGGATCCCGTAAGCGAGGACCTGGTAGGGGCCGCTGTCGTAGCCGCACGGAGTGATGCGGGTGCCGTTGCCCCACCAGCACAGCGTGTCGTCGCCGTTCACGGCAGCCATCATGTTGAGCAGGTTCACCAGGACGCCCAGCAGGGCGGGCAGGGCCAGCAGGACCGCAGTACTCGACGCCAACCACATGCGTTGGCGGATGGTGAGCTTCTCGATCACGCCTTGATCCTGTAGCCCGCGCCGGTGACCGTCTCGATGACGGGAGGATCTCCGAGCTTGCGGCGCAGGGTCACCAGGGTCATGCGCACCGAGTTCGTGAACGGATCCGCGTTCTCGTCCCATACCTTCTCCAGGAGCTCCTCGGCGCTCACCACGCGGCCCGCGTTCGAGACGAGGTGTGCGAGGACACCGAACTCCTTCCTGGACAACCTCAGGAACGCACCGTCGCGGCTGGCCTGGTGCCGTGGGACGTCGACCTCGATCCCTGCGGCCGTGAGAACGGGTGGCAACGGCGGCTGGGATCGGCGGCCCAGGGCGTGGACGCGCGCAACGAGCTCCTCGAACGCGAACGGCTTGCCCAGGTAGTCGTCAGCGCCGAGGTCCAAGCCCTCGACCCGGTCTCGCAGACCGCTAGCCGCCGTGAGCATCAGGACGCGGGTGGAGCCACCCCCCGCGACGATCGTTCGGCAGACCTGATCGCCGTGGACCTTCGGAAGGTCGCGGTCGAGCACGATCACGTCGTAGGCGTTCTCCGCGGCACGCTCAAGCGCGGCCTCGCCGTCGTAGCAGACATCGACCGCGATGGACCGGTTCCGCAGGCCCGTCGCGATCGTGTCGGCCAGGAGTTGCTCGTCCTCGGCCACCAGTACCCGCACCGCGTACCCCCTCCAGGCAGAACAGCCCGCCCCGATACTGCCAGCCGCTGCGTAAGGGCCGGATAAGGACTCACACTGACGCCGGCCTGACAGCCGTGAGGCTGTGCTCGTCCCATGACCACACAAGCGGCGGGTACGCCGAGCATCGTCGTCGAGCGCGCCCGACCTCCACTGCGGGTGTCGAGCCGCCCAGTGGGCGTCAGCGGCCGGTGGACCACCACGGCATGGGGCTCTGCCGTGGTCTGCCTGGGAGTGATCGTCGTGCTGCTGGTCCTGCAGCCGTACCGCATAGACCTGGACGTCTACCGGATCGGCGCCCAAGCGTGGCTCGACGGGCAACCCCTCTACGGGCCGCTCGCGTCCACCCAGGCAGGCTTGTCGCTGCCGTTCACCTACCCACCTGCTGCCGCCATCCTGTTCGCCCCTCTCGCTGTGCTCCCGTTCTGGGCAGCCAATGCCCTCCTTACGTTGTCCAGCGTGACGGCGCTGATCGCCTTGCTCGTGCTCGCCGTCGGCCGCTCGAAGGCAGAGAAGGCGAGTGGGGCCGCGGCCCTGGCCCTCCTTGCCGCGTCCCTTCTCGCCGAGCCCGTCCAGGCAACTCTGGGGTTCGGCCAGGTCAACCTGGTGCTGGCAGCCATGGTCGCCCTCGACGTGCTGACACCGCGCAGCTGGTGGCCCCGCGGCCTCCTTATCGGCATCGCCACAGCCGTGAAGCTCACGCCCGCTGTGTTCGTCCTGGCGCTCCTCGTCAGACGCCAATACCGGGAGGCAGCCACCGCGGCCCTGTCCTTCACCATCGTCAGCCTGCTGGCCTGGGTGGTAACGCCACGGGACTCGCAGCAGTACTGGACCGGTGCCCTGTGGGATCCGGACCGGATCGGCGGAGCGGTTTACGCGGGCAACCAGTCCATCAACGGGCTCCTTCTACGGCTCGGACTGACCGGGCCGGCCGAGCGTGCTGCATGGTTGATGGGTGTCGCACTCGTCGTCGGACTGGCCTGGGTCGGCATGACAAGGGCTCACCGAGTCGGCGACGTGGTGCTCCTGCTGGGCATCAACGGGCTTGTCGCGCTGCTGGCCTCCCCCGTGTCCTGGACCCACCATTGGGTGTGGCTGCTCCCACTCGGGCTCGCCCTGTGGGCCCGCACCGACCGGGCAGGTTGGCGCCTACTAGCTGTTGTCGGTGCGAGCCTGATGTTGCTCCGCCCGATGTGGTGGCTGCCTCGCGAGGCGGAACGCGAGCTCGACTGGGCGCCTTGGCAGCAGGTCCCCGGCAATGCGTACGTCCTGTTCGGAGTAGCCGTCCTGCTGGCAGCCGCTCTCGGGTCGCCTTCGAGACACAAGCTCCAGCGCGGGCTCATCGCACGGCTACGAGTGGCAGGAAGTTGAGAACGGCGCTTCGCCGCGGGCTGTGACCATTCCCGTGACCAGGGATGTGCTTCGGTCAAGAACGGCAGATGCCGCAGGTCGCTGACCTGCGGCATCTGTGCCGAGCTGTGGTGCGCGAGGGGGGAGTTGAACCCCCACGCCCTTACGGGCACACGGACCTGAACCGTGCGCGTCTGCCTATTCCGCCACTCGCGCGCGCCGGAGAAGGCTAGCACGCGGGGCAGGGGCCCCCGAAAACGGCCGAGGGCCTGCGACCTGCGGCGGGACCGCCGACGAACCAGGCACAGACAACGGAGACGCGGCTGCCGTCACCGCATCGTGACGCCGGACACGGAACGGCGTCCGCAGCGCCGTCGTCCCACGCTGCGCAGGGCTGCGCGCAGCATGCCGGGGACGGCGGGCGCAGCCGTGGGAACCGTGTGGGCAGCGTCCCCACGGTTACGATCGACATGTGCCCGGAGTCCCGGGCACGGCCATGCGTGCCCTCGGGCGCGTGCGAGCACCAGGGGAGGCGCGGTGGGTCTGCTCGACCGCTTCGAGCAGCGGCTCGACCGCATGGTCAACGGCGCGTTCGCCCGGGCCTTCAAGGCCGAGGTGCAGCCCGTCGAGATCGCCTCCGCCCTCGCCCGTGAGATGGACGACCGCGCCGCCGTGGTGAGCCGCGGCCGCACCGTGGTGCCCAACGTCTTCGTCGTCGACCTCAGCCCGCACGACCACGAGCGGCTCTCGGTCTACGGCGGCACGATCCAGGAGGAGCTCGCCGGCGTCGTCCGCGAGCACGCCGAGGAGCAGCGCTACACCCTCATGGGCGGCGCCGAGGTCACCCTCGCCCGCGACGACGACCTCGAGACCGGCCTGTTCCGCGTGCACTCCGAGGCCAAGGCCGGTGTCGCCACGCAGGCCCCGGCCGGCCGCGTCCCGGCGTCCGCCCCGATGGAGGCCGGCCACCCGCGCCTCGTCGCCGACGACACCGCCCACCCGCTCGCGCGCGCCGTCACGCGGCTCGGCCGCGGCAGCGACGTCGACATCCGCATCGACGACCCCGGCGTCTCGCGCCACCACGCCGAGATCCTGCTCGGCCGCGAGGTCGTGCTCCGCGACCTCGGCTCCACCAACGGCACCTACGTCGACGGCGTCCAGGTGGGCGAGACCGTCCTCCACGACGGCGCCGTCGTGCAGCTCGGAGGCACGCGGCTGACGTTCCGGGCTGGGTGACCCGCCCATGTCCGAGCTCGTCCTCACGCTGCTGCGCCTGAGCTTCCTGGTGCTCATCTGGCTGCTGGTGATCGTCGCGATCCTCGTGCTGCGCCGCGACCTGCGCGCCCCGCGCGACGCCCGCATGGTGGTGCCGGCCCGCGGCGCTGCCGCACCCGCTCCGGGCAAGGCCCCGAAGCCGGCCAAGGCCAAGCCCGCCAAGGCCCCGAAGACCGGCGTGCGCAGCCTCGTCGTCACCGAGGGCGCGCTCGCCGGCACGGTGATCCCGCTGGGCGCCAGCGACGTCACCATCGGCCGCGCCCCCGACTCCACGCTCGTCCTCGACGACGACTACGCCAGCAACAACCACGCCCGCATCTCGCTGTCGGGCTCCACGTGGGTCGTCACCGACCTCGGCTCCACCAACGGCACGTGGGTGGGCCGCAGCCGCATCACCGGCCCTACGCCCCTGACGGTCGGCGAGCAGCTCAAGGTGGGCCGCACGGTCCTCGAGCTGCGGAAGTGAGGCCGTCGTGGTGCTGATGCTGCGCTCCGCCGCGCGCTCCGACGTCGGGCTCGTGCGCGCGGGCAACGAGGACTCCGGCTACGCCGGCGACCAGCTCCTCGTCATCGCCGACGGCATGGGCGGGCACGCCGCAGGCGAGCTCGCGTCGGCTGCGGCCATCGCGACGATGTCGGAGGTAGAGCCCGCGGGCTTGGCCGACGCCGAGGCGCTGGAGCGCCTGTCCGAGGCCGTCGTCACCACCAGCGAGCGCATCGCCGACGTCGTCGCGGCCAACCCCGAGCTCGCGGGCATGGGCACCACGCTCACGGCGCTGGCGTGGCTCGGCGGCGAGCCGCCGCGCGTCGCCGTCCTCCACGTCGGCGACTCGCGCGCCTACCTCCTGCGCGACGGCGAGTTCCGCCAGATCACGCGCGACCACACCTACGTGCAGACCCTCATCGACTCGGGGCGCATCGCCCCGGCCGAGGCGGCCTACCACCCGCGGCGCAACCTGCTCATGCGCGCGATCGACGGCGTCCACCCGGCCGAGCCCGACGTGTCCGTCCGCGAGGCGCGGCTCGGCGACCGCTACCTCGTCTGCAGCGACGGCCTGTCCGGCTACGTCACCGACGAGCGGATGGCCGAGCTGCTCGGCCTCAAGGACCCCACCGCCGTCGTCACCGCGCTCGTCGACGCCGCGCTCGAGGCTGGCGCGCCCGACAACGTCACCTGCGTGGTGGCCGACGTCGTCGCCGTCGACGAGGCCACCGAGCCCGAGGCGCCGGTCGTGGTCGGCGCGGCCGGCGAGCCGCGCAACCGCGAGCGCCTGCCCGACCTCACGTTCCCGGCCGACGCGCAGATCGACACCCGGCCGGCCAACGTCGTGCGCGTGACGACCCGCTCCGACACCGGCGACTCCGGCGTCGCACCGATCGCCGACGTCTACCACGAGGAGCAGCGCGGCCCCCGCCGCCGCTCGCGCCTGCGGTGGCTGCTCGCCGTGCTGGGCGTCGTCGTCATCCTCGTCGGCACGCTGCTCGCCACGCTCACCTGGGCCCGCGGCCAGTGGTACGTCGGGAACGACGGCGGCTACGTCGCGATCTACAACGGCGTGAACGGATCGCTCGGGCCGATCAGCCTGTCGTCGGTGGAGGAGGTCTCCACCGTCACGGTCGACTCCCTGCCCGACTTCGAGGCCATGCAGGTCGAGGCCACCATCGCCACGGACAGCCTGGCCTCCGCCCAGCAGGTCGTGCAGCGGCTCAGCGAGCGCGCGGCGCAGTGCCAGAGCGTGCCGACGACGCCGGGCTGCCCCGGCACGGAGGGCATCGACACCGGGGGCGACGTCAGCGGCAGCCAGGGCGACGGCCTGCCCACGCTCACGCCGCCCGCGTCGCCCGCGTCCACGCCCGCCATCCCGCCGGCGCCCTGATGGCCGCGCCCGCGACGGCGCCCGCCGTCCCCCGCTACCGCCAGCCCGACCGCCGGTGGGCCGAGCTCGGCCTGCTGGTCGCCGCGTTCGCCGTCGGCGCCGCTGCCTACATCCAGGTCGACCTCGCGGTGCTCGGCAAGGTCAACGACGGCACGTGGGGCGTCCTCGCGATCACGGGCGCGCTGATCCTCGCCGCCCACGTGGCCGTGCGGTTCGTGGCCCGCTACGCCGACCCGCTGCTGCTCCCCGCCGTCGTCACGCTCAACCTGCTGGGCCTGGCGATGATCCACCGCCTCGACCTCGCCGACGAGCTGCGCGCGCGACGGGCCGGCCAGCCGATCCCCACGCCCGACGTCGACAGCCAGCTCACCTGGACCGCGCTCGGCATCGTGCTGTTCATCGCGGTGATCGTGATCGTGCGCGACCACCGGCGCCTGCAGCGCTACACCTACACCGCCATGCTCGCCGGTCTGATCCTGCTGCTGCTCCCGCTGGCCCCGGGCATCGGCGCGCAGATCAACGGCGCCACGCTCTGGATCCGCATCGGCTCGCTGTCGTTCCAGCCCGGCGAGCTGGCCAAGATCCTGCTGACCATCTTCTTCGCCGGCTACCTCACGGTGAAGCGCGACAGCCTCGCGCTCGTGCGCACGAAGGTGCTGGGCCTCGAGCTCCCCCGCGGCCGCGACCTCGGCCCGCTGCTCGTCGCCTGGTTCGTCTCGCTCGCGGTCCTGGTCTTCGAGCGCGACCTCGGCACCTCGCTGGTGTTCTTCGGCCTGTTCGTCACCATGCTCTACATCGCCACGCAGCGCCGCAGCTGGCTCGTGCTCGGCGCGATCCTGTTCCTCACGGGTGCGGCGTTCGCCTACCTCGCGTTCGGCCACGTGCGGCTGCGCGTCGACGTGTGGCTCGACCCGTTCACCGACGAGGCCGACCGCGGCTACCAGATCGCGCAGTCGCTCTACGGCTTCGCCAGCGGCGGCATGTTCGGCACCGGCCTCGGCCAGGGCTACCCGCAGCTGGTCCCCTACGCCAAGAGCGACTTCATCTTCGCCGCCTTCGGCGAGGAGCTCGGCCTCATCGGCGTCGCGGCGATGCTCACCGTCTTCGCGATCGTGATCCAGCGCGGCATGCGCACCTCCATCGCGTGCCGCGACGTGTTCGGCACGCTGCTCGCGGCCGGCCTGTCGATCGTGCTTGCGCTGCAGGTGTTCGTCGTCATCGGCGGCGTCACCCGGCTCATCCCGCTCACCGGCCTCACCACGCCGTTCCTCTCGCTCGGCGGCTCGTCGCTCGTGGCGAACTGGATCGCCGTCGCGCTGCTCATGCGTATCAGCGACGCCGCACGGCGACCCGAGCCGGAGGGCGTCGCGATGGAGGACGCCCCGACGCAGGCGGTGCGGCTGTGATCCGCTCGGTGCGGCGGCTCGCAGCCGTCCTCGCGGTGCTGCTCCTGCTGCTGCTGGGCAACATCACCTACTACCAGTACTTCAACGCCGCCGAGCTGCGCGCCCGCGCGGGCAACAGCCGCGTGATCCTCGAGGAGTACAGCCGCGAGCGCGGCCCGATCCTGCTGGGCTCCACGGCCATCGCGTCGTCAGTGCCGACCGACGACGCGCTGAAGTACCTGCGGCAGTATGCCAACGGCCCGCTCTACGCGCCGGCCACCGGCTTCTACTCGATCGTCTACGGCGCCACCGGCATCGAGCGCACCGAGAACTCCGTGCTCTCCGGCTCCGACGACCGCTTCTTCGTCGACCGCGTGCAGCAGCTGTTCGCCGGCCGCGGCGTGAAGGGCGGCGCGGTGCGCCTCACCCTCGACCCGCGCGCCCAGCGCGCTGCTTACCAGGGCCTCGCCGGCCGCACCGGGGCCGTCGTCGCGATCGACCCGCGCACCGGCGCGATCCTCGCGATGGCGTCGTCCCCGAGCTTCGACCCCAACAAGCTCTCGAGCCACAACCCGGCGCAGATCCGCGAGTCGTACGCCGCCTACGACGCCGACCCGAAGAAGCCGATGCTCAACCGGCCGCTCGCGATGACGCTGCCGCCGGGGTCGACGTTCAAGCTGGTGACCGCCGCGGCCGCGCTCGAGTCGGGCCAGTACACCGCCGACACCGTCGTGCCCGGCCCGGCGTCGCTCGACCTGCCGGACACGACCAAGGACCTCAACAACTGGTCTGGCACGGCGTGCGGCCCCAACGGCGAGACGACGCTCGAGAACGCGCTCGCGGTCTCGTGCAACACCGCGTTCGCCTCGATCGGCATGGAGCTCGGCGACGACGCGCTGCGTGAGCAGTCCGAGAAGTTCGGCTTCGGGACGTCGTTCGAGGTGCCGCTGCGCGCGGCGAGGAGCCGCTTCCCGGCCGACCCCGACGTGCCCCAGACCGCGATGAGCGCGATCGGCCAGTTCGACGTCTCGGCCACCGCGCTGCAGATGGCGATGGTCGGCGCGGGCATCGCCAACAACGGCCAGGTGATGGAGCCCTACCTGGTGTCGGAGATCCTCAGCCCCGAGCTTGAGACCCTCGAGACCGCCGAGCCGCAGGCCTTCTCGCAGGCGATGTCGCCGGCCAACGCGGCGTCGCTGCTCGCGATGATGGTCAACGTCGTCGAGAACGGCACCGGCTCCAACGCGCGCATCCCCGGCGTCGCCGTCGGCGGCAAGACCGGCACAGCGCAGACCGGCACCGACCAGTCGGCCCACGCGTGGTTCGTCGGCGTCGCCGACGCCGTGCCGGGCCAGGCGCAGGTGGCGGTTGCCGTGGTGCTGCAGAACGGCGGCGGCGCGGCCGAGGTGAGCGGCAACCGCCTCGCGGCGCCCATCGCCAAGAGCGTCATGGAGGCGGTGCTGCGCAGGTGACGCGGGTCTCCACCAGGAACGGCGCATCGGTCCAGGGCGTCCCTGCATCAGAGGCGGCATCGCTGCTGCCACACTGCTCGGGGAGCCGCGAGGCGCGCCCCGGCATGATCGCGTCCGGCGCCCCCGGCCGCGGGTACGAGGAGGAACGGTGAGCGAGGAGAGCGTGCGTCGTCTCGGCGACCGCTACGAGCTCGGCGAGGTGATCGGCCGCGGCGGCATGGCGGAGGTCCACGAGGGCCGCGACCTGCGCCTGGGCCGGCGCGTGGCCATCAAGATCCTGCGCCCCGACCTCGCGCGCGACCCGAGCTTCCAGGCCCGGTTCCGGCGCGAGGCGCAGAGCGCGGCCGCGCTCAACCACCCCAACGTCGTCGCCGTGTACGACACCGGCGAGGACGTGCTGGCCGACAGCCCCGACGCCACCGGCGCCGTCGTGCCGTACATCGTCATGGAGTACGTCGACGGCATGACGCTGCGCCAGCTCATGTCGAGCGGACGCCGCCTGCTGCCCGAGCGCGCGCTCGAGATCACCGCCGGCACGCTGGCCGCGCTCGACTACAGCCACCGCCACGGCATCGTGCACCGCGACATCAAGCCCGCCAACGTGATGCTCACCCGCGCCGGCGACGTCAAGGTCATGGACTTCGGCATCGCCCGCGCGCTCGCCGACTCCGGCCAGACGATGACGCAGCAGTCGGCCGTGCTCGGCACCGCGCACTACCTCTCCCCGGAGCAGGCGCGCGGCGAGGTCGTCGACAGCCGCAGCGACCTCTACTCCACCGGCTGCCTGCTCTACGAGCTGCTCACCGGCCGGCCGCCGTTCACCGGCGAGTCGCCGGTGTCGATCGCCTACCAGCACGTCAGCGAGAACGCCGTCCCGCCGTCGCAGCTCGACCCGTCGGTGCCGCCGCAGGTCGATGCGATCGTGCTGCGCGCGCTCGCGAAGAACCCCGAGGACCGCTACCAGTCGGCCGCCGAGATGCGCGCCGACGTCGAGCGCGCCATCGCCGGCCTGCCCGTCACCGCGCCCGTGCCGGTCGTCGGCCAGGAGACCGCGGTGATGGCGCCGGTCGGCGCAGCCACCGCGCTCGCGGCGTCGGACGAGAAGTCGTCGCAGCGCAGCCCGGCGTTCTGGGTGCTGCTGACCCTCGGCGTGCTCATCGCCGCGGCGGGCGCGTTCTTCGTGGGCCGGGCCATCTTCGGCACGCCCGCGGTCGACAACGTCGCGGTGCCCGACCTCAAGGGCCTCACGCTCGTGCAGGCGCAGCAGGCCGCGCAGAAGGCCGGCTTCGTCATCGCCGACAACCCGACCGTGCAGCCGTCGCAGGACATCCCGAAGGACGCGATCATCAGCCAGACGCCGGCGGCGCAGGAGCTCGCGCCCAAGGGCTCGGCGATCGCGGTGGTGATCTCCGCGGGCAAGGAGCAGGTGGCGGTCCCGACCCTCACCGGCCTCACGTCCGTGGACCAGGCCCGTGCCGCTCTCGTCGATGTCGGGCTCAACCTCGGCACCGTCGACCAGGTCGACTCCGACCAGCCGCAGGGCGTCGTCGTCGAGCAGGACCCCGCCGCGCAGACCACGGTCGACGCCGGGAGCCTGGTCAACATCAAGGTGTCCAACGGCAAGACCGAGGTGCCCGACGTCGTCGGGTCGAGCGAGGCCCAGGCCCGCAGCGACCTCGCCAACGCCGGCTTCGACGTCAACGTCGTCGAGCAGGAGTCCAGCGCGGCCTCGCCCGGCACCGTCCTCGCGCAGTCGCCCAAGGGCGGCACCACGGCGGTCAAGGGCACGCTCGTGACGATCACCGTCGCGAAGGCTCCGCCGCCCCCGCCCACCACCGCCCCGCCGTCGACGACCGCGCCAGCCCCGAGCCCGAGCGCCACGGCGACCTAGGCCCAGCGATGACCGAGGCCCGGACCCCCGTGGGGGTCCGGGCCTCGTCGCGTCCGGCTACCCGCTTGGTGGTGATCGGGGGCGCAGGCGATGATGGGCGCGTGAGCACGCGCATCCTCGTCGTCGACAACTACGACTCGTTCGTGTTCAACATCGTCCAGTACCTCGCCCAGCTCGGCGCCGAGGTGGACGTGCGCCGCAACGACGAGGTCACCACCGCCGAGGCGCTCGACTACGACGGCGTGCTGCTGAGCCCCGGCCCGGGCACCCCGGCCGACGCCGGCGTCTGCATCGACATGGTGCGCGAGGTCGGCGGCGTGAAGCCGCTGTTCGGCGTGTGCCTCGGCCATCAGGCGATCGGCGAGGCGTTCGGCGGCGATGTCGTCCGCGCCCCCGAGCTCCTCCACGGCAAGACCAGCCTCGTGCACCACAGCGGCCAGGGCGTGCTCGAGGGCCTCGCTGACCCGTTCACCGCGACGCGCTACCACTCGCTCGTGGTCGACGCCGCGACGCTGCCGGACAGCCTCGAGGTCACTGGCACCACCGACTCCGGCCTGATCATGGCGCTGCGCCACCGCGAGCTCGACATCGAGGGCGTGCAGTTCCACCCGGAGAGCGTGCTCACCGAGGGCGGCCACCGGATGCTGGCCAACTGGCTGCTGCGCTGCGGCATGCCCGACGCCGTCGAGCGCAGCCACGGGCTCGCCCCGGTCGTCGGCGTCTGACGCTCGGCTGACGCTGCGGCCGCCGCTGCCGCTAGCGCAGCGGGAGGATCGCGCCGGCTGCTCCGGCACTTCCAGCACTGCCGTCCTCGACGGTCACGTTGCCCAGCCAGGGCACGACCGACTCGATCCACGGGAAGAGGAACTGGAAGCAGAGCAGCACCACGATCGCGGCCAGGGCCAGCGCGAGCACGGCCTTCACCGGCCACGGGCCGGGCAGGTGGCTCCAGATCCAGCCGTACACAGGTGTCCTCGTCGCTTCGGTGGTCGATGGGTCGGTGCGGTCGGGCGGTCAGCGGATCACGTCGAGGTGGCCGGCGTGCCCGGCATCGCCTGCACGCCCTCCGGCACCTCGGACGCCGGCGCGACGTCGGTGAGCTCGCCGAACCACGCCCAGCGGCCGGTCGAGCCGTACCGCGGGGTGCAGGTCGTGAGCGTGATGAGCTTCTGGGTCGGCGTAGCCTGCGGCTCGCCCGGCACCGGCTCGATGACCCAGGTGTCGTAGGGCGTGAGGTTGGGCTCGTCGGTGGTGAGCGTGTAGGTGTACCAGGCGTCCTTGGTCTGCACGTAGACCTTGTCGCCCGTGCGCAGCTCGGCGAAGTCGCCGAACGGCTCGCCGTGGCCGGAGCGGTGGGCGGCGATCGCGAAGTTGCCCACCTCGCCCGGCATCGCGGTGCCGCGGTAGTGGCCGGCGCCCTGGGCGAGGACGTCCTGCCCGACGCCCTGCGCGACCGGGAGCCCGTTGACCTTCGACTCCATCCGCGGGATGTAGAGCAACGCGAAGCCGGTGCCGTAGGGAGGCTGCTTGAGCGGCGGGATGTCGGCGGGGTCGGACGGCAGCGGCTGCGGGTCCTTCTCCCAGGCCGAGACGATCTGGTCGCGCTGCGCCGCGATCGCCTGCGATCCCTCGACGTTGGTCCACCAGAGCTGGTAGGCGACCATGAGCAGCATCAGCACGCCCACGGTGACGAGCACCTCGCCGACGCCGCCGAGCACCTTCTGGAGAGTGGTGCGCCGAGGGCCGGGCGGGCGCGCGGGCTCCGCGGTCGACCCGTCCGACTCGAAGGCCGTATCGGCGTCGCTGGTGCCGGGCCGGTGCTGATGGCCGTGCTTGTCGGCCGGCATGTCGTCGTCGCTCAGGAGCTGGCGGCGCATGTCCTCGATCTCGTCGCGCTCCACGTCAGCCGCCCAGCGGGGTCTGCGCGTAGGTGGGCTGCAGCGGACCGGTGTACGGCGGGATCCGCACCGACGACGCCTGGTCGACGTCCCAGCCGAGCCCGTAGAGGTCCACGTACTCACGGTAGAGGGAGACGTTCGGGTCCTCGTCGAGGGCCTGGGTCAGCGCGCCGACGTCGCCGACGGCGGTGACGCGGAACGGCGGCGAGTACACCTGGCCCTGGAGGATCAGGGTGTTGCCGACGCAGCGCACGGCGCTGGTCGACACGATCCGCTGGTCCATCACCTGCACGGCGCTCGCTCCGCCCTTCCATAGCGCGTTGACCACGGCCTGCACGTCCTGCTGGTGCACGACGAGGTCGTCCGGGGACGGGTTGCCGGGAAGGTCCTCGGCCTTCGCCTGCGCGTCGTCGAGGGTCACCGTGAGGCCGGGCCCGACGACGGGCGTGAGCCCGGCGACCGGCGCCAGCGTCGCCGTCCTGCGCTGGGACGCCTCGAGGGCCGGTCCGGTGCCCTGCTCGGCGGTGAGGTCGGACACCTGCTGGCGCAGCGCCGCGACGTCGGCCTCCTGCTGGGCGACGCGCTGGGCCGATCGGGCGACGAGGTCGCGGGAGTCGACCGCGCGGCCGCCGCGCAGGTCGGTGCCGCCGGAGGTGTCGGCGCTGGCGACGATGAGCAGCCCCGTGAGGGCGGCCACCACGGCGACGGCGAGGTGGCCCGGCCGCAGCGCCGACCGCAGACCGCCCCGGGCGCCCTTCTCGTCGGCTGCCGGCGGGGCGGCATCGGCCCCGGGCACGGCGGGGCCGCCGGGCTCGGACTGCTGCTCCGCCGTCATGGCAGTTACGCTACGACGACACCGGGCGAGGTCTCCCGGTGCGGCGGTGACGATCCAGCGACGACCGCCCCACGACCAGCCGCAGCTCCCGCTGCTGCCAGCCACGAGGAGGGGACGACGTGCCGGAGTCCAAGGGCCGCCGCAAGTCCACCTACACGCCCCAGACGGAGACGCCCAAGGCCGTGAAGGTCGGCAACCCGTCGTGGTGGGCCCCGGTCATGGTGACGCTGTTCGTCGTCGGCCTGCTGTGGATCGTCGTCTACTACATCGCCGGCTCGACGCTGCCGGTCATGAAGGATCTGGCCTGGGGCAACATCCTCATCGGCTTCGGGCTCATCTTCGCGGGCTTCGGGATGTCGACCCGCTGGCGGTAGTGCGCCAGCCGCGCCGGCCCCCGGTGGCGGGCCCGCGCCAGCACGGCGGAGCGTGAGGAACTTACACGCGTGTAGTTCTCCCCAGGTGTGGACACACCTGTGGATAACTGCACTCCGTGCACGGGGACAGCCCTGTGGACAACTCTGTGGACGTCGGCGCTCAACGCGCAGGACGCCCGCCCACGAGCACGACGACGGCCCCGGACCAGCAGGTCCGGGGCCGTCGTCGCAGGTGAGAGGCCTGCCGGGCTCCGAGGAGCCGAGCGGCCCGCAGGCTAGAGCAGCTCGAGGATCGTCGCGTTCGCCATGCCGCCGCCCTCGCACATGGTCTGCAGGCCGTAGCGGATGCCGTCGCGGCGCATCCGGTGGACCAGCGTCGTCATGAGACGGGCGCCCGAGGCGCCGAGCGGGTGGCCGATGGCGATCGCGCCGCCGGCGGCGTTGGTGAGCTTGGGGTCGGCGCCGGTCTCGGCCAGCCACGCGGCCACGACCGAGGCGAAGGCCTCGTTGACCTCGAAGGCCCCGATGTCCGACAGCGAGAGCCCGGAGCGGGCCAGCACCTTCTCCGTGGCCGGGATGACGCCGGTCAGCATGAGGATCGGGTCGGAGCCGGTGACGGCGACCGAGTGGACGCGCGCGACCGGGGTGAGCCCGAGCTCGGCGGCCTTCTCCGACGTCGTCATGAGCAGCGCCGCGGAGCCGTCGGAGATCTGCGAGGCGTTGCCGGCGGTGACGACGCCGCCCTCCTCCTTGAACACCGTGCGCAGGCCCGCGAGGGTCTCGAGGGTGGTGCCGCGGCGGATGCCCTCGTCGGCGGTGAGGCCGGCGGTCTCGAGGATCTCCTCGGCGAAGGCGCCGGAGTCGGTGGCGGCCGCGGCGCGCTCGTGCGACTCGACCGCGATCTCGTCGAGCTGCTGACGGGAAAGGCCCCACTTCTCGGCGATCATCTCCGCCGAGATGCCCTGGGGCACAAGGCCGTTGTTATAGCGCTCGAGCATCCGCGGCGGGAACGGGCCGTCGCCGCCCTGGGCGTTGGAGAACATGGGCACGCGCGACATCGACTCGGTGCCGCCGGCGATGACGACGTCGTAGTGGCCGGCGACCAGGCCCGCGGCGGCGAAGTGCACGGCCTGCTGGCTCGAGCCGCACTGGCGGTCGATCGTGGTGCCGGGGACCGACTCGGGGAAGCCGGCGCCGAGCAGGGTGTTGCGGGCGGCGTTGAACGCCTGCTCGCCGACCTGCGAGACCGTGCCCCAGATGACGTCGTCGACGAGGCCGGCCTCGACGCCCGCGCGGGCCACGAGGTTCTCGAGCACGTGGGCGCCGAGGTCGCCGGGGTGCGTGTGCGACAGGCCCCCCTTGCCGGGCTTGCCGACGCCGACGGGCGTGCGGAGTGCCTGGACGATGACGGCGTCGCGCTGGCTCATGTGCCTACCTCCCACGGACGTGGCGGCCACCGTGGTCCGCCCGCGTTACTCGACAGTAACGCGCGGACGCCCCGGCGCGGGAGGGGGTGCCGGGCCGCCGGCCCGCACCTGACGCGACGGCGTCCGGCGGTCAGCCGCCGCCGTGGATCGCCTGCAGACCCAGGCGCACCAGCTCGTTGGTGAGCTGCTCGTCGCGCACGCGCACGAGCACCCAGAGCCCGGCGACGACGAGCGCGCAGCCCACTACCTGGTAGGCCACGCGCCCCTTGGCGGGGGCGTAGGCCAGGATCGCCGCCACGATCGCACCGGTGACCAGGCCGCCGAGGTGCGCGCGCCAGTCGACGTTGGGCACGAGGAAGCCGATCACGATGTTGATCGCGATGAGCCCGAGGATCTGCTGGGTCGGGATGTTGAGCCGGCGGCCGATGACCACCCACGCGCCGAACAGGCCGAAGATCGCGCCGCTCGCGCCGAGCGACTGCACGCGCCAGTCGGTGAACCAGAACGACGCGACGCTGCCGCCGAGGCCGGCGATGAGGTAGAGCGCCGCGAACCGCACGTGGCCGAGCAGGTTCTCCAGCGCCGGGCCCAGCGAGTAGAGCACCAGCATGTTGAAGCCGATGTGCAGGATCGAGCCATGCAGGAACATCGACGTCAGCAGCCGGTAGTACTGGTCGTCGACCGCGACGCCGAACGGCCACATCGTCCAGCTGGTGTCGTCGAAGGCGTTGAGCGTCTGGCCGGCGAACAGCACGGCGCACAGGCCGATGAGCGCGTAGGTGACGTAGGGCTTGGTCGGTACCTTCGCGCCGAGCCGGCTGCGCACAGGGCGCACGGAGGCGTTGCCCTCGGCCACGCACTCCGGGCACTGGAAGCCGACGGCGGCGTTGGTCATGCAGTCCGGGCAGATCGGCCGCTCGCAGCGCGTGCAGCGGATGTAGGTCTCGCGGTCGGGGTGCCGGTAGCAGACCGGCGGCGCGCCCGCGGGGGACGCCGCAGGGTCAGGCGTCGACATCCTCGACCGTGATCGACTCGATGACGACGTCCTCGACCGGGCGGTCCATGCGACCGGTCGCGACGCCGGCGATGGCGTCGACGACGTCGCGGCTGCTCTGGTCGGCGACCTCGCCGAAGATCGTGTGCTTGAAGTTCAGCCACGGCGTGGCGGCGACGGTGATGAAGAACTGCGAGCCGTTGGTGCCGGGGCCCGCGTTGGCCATCGCCAGCAGGTAGGGGCGGTCGAACTGCAGCTCGGGGTGGAACTCGTCGCCGAAGCGGTAGCCCGGGCCGCCGGTGCCGGTACCCAGCGGGTCGCCGCCCTGGATCATGAAGCCGCTGATGACGCGGTGGAAGACCGTGCCCGGGTAGAGGGGCTCGTTCTTCTTGCTGCCCGTGCGCGGGTCCGACCACTCCTGCGACCCGTCGGCGAGGCCGACGAAGTTGCGCACCGTCTTGGGCGCCTGGTCCGGGAACAGCTGGATGCGGATGTCGCCCTTGTTGGTGCGCAGGGTCGCGTAGGTCGTCACAGCCCGATCTTCGCACGACAGGGCGGGGCAGCGCTCCCGGGCCGCCTCAGCGGGGCTTGCGCTCGAACGGCCCGCGGCTGTTGTCGTGCGCGTCAGCCACGATCGTGGCGATGCGGCGCTCGCGCGTCTCCGGCTTCTTGGCCTGGGTGATGAGCTCGAGCAGGCCCCGCTTCACCGAGCGGGGGAACGCGTCCCAGTGGCGGCGCGCGTCGGGGTCGGCGTCGAGGGCCGCCCTCAGGTCGTCGGGCTCCACGCCGTCCTCGACGTCGTCGAGCTTCGACCAGCTGCCGTCGGCCTGGGCCTGCTCGATGACGGCGATGCCCCGCGGCAGGAGGCGCCCCGCGTCCACGAGCCTGGCGACGCGCTCCTTGTTGGGGCGCGACCAGCCGCTGCCCTTCTTGCGCGGGGCGCACCAGAGCATGCCGCGCTCGGCGTCGAGCGTTCCGGCCGTGCTGTCGACCCACCCGACGCAGAGGAGCTCCTCGACGAGGTCGTTGTAGGGCACGGCGGGACGTCCGGTCGCCTTCTTCCACGACACGAGCCACGCGCCGGCGCCGTCGTCCTGGTGCTTGTCGAGCCAGCGCCGCAGCTGCGCGCGGGTCTCGGCGTGGACGTAGCGGCGCCCGTCGGGTGCCGTGCCCTCGTCGATGCGCGCCATGGCCCCATCGTGGCGGCATCGGCGTCTGCGAGCATCTGCGTCGTGCAGATCGAGGTGCGTCCGCTGCAGCCGGGCGAGGACGAGGTGGCGGCCCTGCTGCTCACGTCGGCGTTCGTGGACGAGCCGTACGTCGTCGAGCTCCACGGCCCGGACCGCCTCGACCGCTGGGCGGCCCGCCAGGAGCACCACCGGGACGACGTCGCAGGCGGCCGCTACGACGTGCGGCTCCTGGTGCTCGCAGGCTCGGCGCCCGCCGGCGTGCTGCTCGGGTCCTTGCCCGGTCGGTGCTGGGGATGCCTGCGGTCGGACCCGGATGCGGCCCCGCCGCCCGCCGACGACCTCGACGCGAACTGGTACCGCAACTGCGCGGTCGCGCACCGGGCCGAGCCGGCCCATGGGTGGGTGGCCAAGCTCGCCGTGGCTCCGGCGCTGCAGGGACGCGGCCTCGCCGGCCACCTGCTGTCCGCGATGGACCACGCCGTGCACGACGCCGGCGGCGATCTGGTGCTGCTCGAGTGCCAGCCGCACCGCGAGTCGTTCTACGAGCGCCACGGCTACCGCCGGGCGCTCCTCATCCCCGACCCCGCCGGCCCCGACGCACCCCTCATGGCCAAGCCCCTCTGACGTACGCGAGTAACCGCCGAAGTTGTCGCAAACCGGGCCTGGTTTACGACAACTTCGGCGGTTACTCGGGGGATCAGGCCGGCGCGGTGGTGCGGATCAGGTGGTCGAAGGCCGAGAGCGACGCCGTGGCTCCGGCGCCGAGGGCGATGACGATCTGCTTGTACGGCACGGTCGTGCAGTCGCCGGCGGCGAAGACGCCCGGCACGGAGGTCTGGCCGCGGTCGTCGATGACGATCTCGCCGCGCGGCGAGAGGTCGACGACGCCCTTGAGCCACTCGGTGCTCGGCAGCAGCCCGATCTGGACGAAGACGCCCTCGAGGTCGAGCACGTGCTCGTCACCCGTGGTGCGGTCCTCGTAGCGCAGACCCACGACCTTCGCGCCGTCGCCGAGCACCTCGGTGGTGAGCGCACTGGTCACGACGTCGACGTTGGGCAGGCTGCGCAGCTTGCGCTGGAGCACCTCGTCGGCGCGCAGCGCGGCGTCGAACTCCAGCAGGGTCACGTGCGCGACGACGCCTGCGAGGTCGATCGCGGCCTCGACGCCGGAGTTGCCGCCGCCGATGACGGCGACGCGCTTGCCGGCGAACAGCGGCCCGTCGCAGTGCGGGCAGAACGTGACGCCCCTGTTCCGGTAAGCGTCCTCGCCGGGAACGCCCATCGTGCGCCAGCGGGCGCCGGTCGCCAGGACGACGGTGCGCGCGGACAGCGTGGCCCCGTTGGCGAAGCGCACCTGGTGCTCGCCGCCCTCGTCGAGGGACGGGGTGAGCTCCACCGCCTCCTGCAGCGTCATGACGTCGACGTCGTACGCCGACACGTGCGCCTCGAGCGCCGTCGCGAGCTGCGGCCCCTCGGTGTGCTGCACGGAGATGAAGTTCTCGATCGCCATGGTGTCGAGCACCTGGCCGCCGAAGCGCTGCGCCGCAAGGCCGGTGCCGATCCCCTTGCGCGCGGCGTAGATCGCGGCCGCGGCGCCCGCGGGGCCGCCGCCGACGACGAGGACGTCGTAGGTGCCCTTGCCCGACATCGCCTCGGCGGCGCGGTCGGCCGCCCCGGAGTCGAGCCGGCCCACAATCTCCTCGAGCGTCATGCGGCCGGAGCCGAACACCTCGCCGTCGAGGAACACGGTCGGCACGGCGAGAACGCCGCGCTCCTCGGCCTCGGCGGGGAACGCGGCGCCGTCGATCGACACGACGTCGATGCCGGGGTTGACGACGCTCATCGCGTTGAGCGCCTGCACCACGTCGGGGCAGTTCTGGCACGACTGGGAGAAGAAGACCTCGAACCGGCGGCCGCCGGGCAGGGCGCGCACCTGGTCGAGGACGGTGTCGTCGGCCTTCACCGGGTTGCCGCCGACCTGCAGCAGCGCGAGGACGTACGAGGTGAACTCGTGGCCCATCGGGAGGCCGGCGAAGGCCACCTCGACGTCGGTGCCCGTACGCACGATGCGGAACGACGGCGTGCGGGCGTCGAGCTCGGCGCCCTCGGCCAGGCGCAGCGAGACGTTGGGCGACAGCGCGGCCGTCTCCTCGAGCAGCTCGCGCAGCTCCTGGCTGCGCGGCGACGCGTCGAGGGAGGAGACGAGCTCGACCGGCTGGGTCACGCGCTCCAGGTAGCCGCGCAGGGCGTTCGTGGTGGCGGTGTCGAGGACGGGCACGGCGGACTCGGCTCTCTTCATGCGGGAGAAGGCGAAGCCGGGTGCCGGGCGCGCGCGGCTCGTGGCCGCGCGCGCCCGTCGCACCCGGAGGCGGCGGCCCGGTGGGACCGCCTGCGTCGAGGACGCGGGAGCTGCCGGGGCAGCGTCAGATCTTGCCGACGAGGTCGAGCGACGGGGCGAGGGTCTCCGCGCCCTCCTCCCACTTGGCGGGGCAGACCTCGCCGGGGTGGTTGCGGACGTACTGCGCGGCCTTGATCTTGCGGACGAGCTCGGCGGCGTTGCGGCCGACGCCCTCGCACGAGATCTCGAGCACCTGGATGACGCCGTCGGGGTCGATGACGAACGTGGCGCGCTCGGCGAGGCCGGCGCCCGGGCGCATGACGTCGAAGTTGGTGGTGATCGCGCCGCTCGCGTCGCCGAGCATGAAGTACTTCACCTTGGCGATCGTGTCGGACGCCGCGTGCCACGCCTTGTGCGTGAAGTGGGTGTCGGTCGAGACCGAGTACACCTCGACGCCGAGGCCCTGCAGCTCCTCGTAGTGGTCGGCGAGGTCGCCGAGCTCGGTGGGGCAGACGAAGGTGAAGTCGGCGGGGTAGAAGAACACGACCGACCAGTGGCCGCGCAGGTCGGCGTCGGTGACGTCGACGAACTCGCCGTCCTTGAACGCCGTGGTGGCGAAGGGCTGGATCTCGGTACCGATGAGCAGCATGCGGGGACTCCGGGAGGGTGGGGTGCCGCCGGCGAGGGTGGGCCGGCAGCGGACGTGAATCTGTAGTGATTCCATTCTGGCAGCGCGCGGGGCGCGGTCGCGCCCTCGGCGCCGCCTCCTTGCTGTGATACCCGACACCCGGTCGACGCCGTCAGTGATCGTTCCGCGGCACGGAACCGTGAGGCCTGTGATGTCCACGGCACCAACGTGTTTGGGCACCGGCCTCGGTAGCGTGCACGTCATGCAGACGACGCTCGACATCCCCGCGCTCGGCCTCGGCACCTGGCCCCTCGACGACGCTGCCGCAGAGCGCGTCGTGGACGAGGCGATCGGGATCGGCTACCGGCTGGTCGACACCGCCTTCGCCTACGGCAACGAGCTGGGTGTCGGCCGCGGACTGCGCGGCAGCGGTGTTCCGCGCGAGGACGTGTTCATCACGACGAAGTTCAACGGCGAGTCGCACTCCATCGACGGCGCCCGCGCCGCCGTCGAGCGCAGCCTCGACAATCTGGGCACCGACTACGTCGACCTGGTCCTCATCCACTGGCCGATGCCGTGGCAGGACCGGTACGTGCAGGCGTGGGAAGGGCTGGTCGCGCTTCGGGACAGCGGGCTGGTGCGCCACATCGGCGTCTCGAACTTCCTGCCCGAGCACCTCGACCGCATCATCGCCGCGACCGGCGTCGTGCCCGCCCTCGACCAGCTGCAGATCAACCCGCGGTGGACGCAGCCGGAGGCCCGCGCCTACAACGCGGCGCACGGCATCGTCACGCAGTCGTGGTCGCCGCTGGGGCAGGGCAAGGGCCTGCTCGAGGTGCCGGCGATCATCGACCTCGCGCACAGGCACCGGCTGACGCCGGCGCAGCTCGTGCTGGCGTGGCACCGCGCGCTCGGGCTCGTCGTCGTCGCGAAGTCGTCGGACCCCGACCGGCTGCGCGCCAACCTCGCCGCGATGGAGCTCGCGCTGCCCGACGACGTCGTCGCGGAGCTCTCGGCGCTCGACGGCACCGAGCCCCACGTGCTGAGCCCGCTCACCTTCGGGCACTGAAAGGCCACCGGCGGAACGCGATGGCGCTGCCGCCCCGCGGCGCACGACGATGCTGCGCATGCTCGCGACGCCGACACTGACCACCGGGCGGCTGGGGCTGCGGCCGGTGCGCGACGACGACGCGTCGGCGCTCTACGCGATGCACAGCGATGCGCACGTGCTGCGCTACTGGGACGCGCCGCCCTGGCAGGACGTCGACCGGGCGTCGGCGTTCATCGCCGCGAGCGCGCGCCTCGCGGAGGAGGGCAGCGGTGCCCGCCTCGTCGTGGAGGACGGCGACGGCTTCCTCGGCTGGTGCTCGCTCTCGCGGTGGGACCCGGTGCACCGCAGTGCGGCCCTGGGGTTCTGCTTCGTCGAGGCGTCGTGGGGGCGCGGGATCGCGACCGAGGCTGCGGCGGCGCTGCTGGCCTGGGGGTTCGACGCGCTGCCGCTCAACCGGGTGCAGGCCGAGGCCGACACCCGCAACATCCCGTGCCGCCGGGTGCTCGAGAAGCTCGGGTTCGTCCTCGAGGGCACGCTGCGCGAGGACTGCGTCGTCGATGGCGTCGTGTCGGACTCGTGGGTCTTCGGCCTGCTGCGCCGCGACTGGGAGCAGCGCCGCACGGCGCCTGCCTCGCCCTAGCCTGTGCGGATGACCGACGTGCTGGACGAGGGCCCGTTCTTCCACGGGACCAGGGCCGACCTGCAGCCCGGCGACTTGCTCACCCCGGGCTTCCGGTCGAACTACCGGCCCGAGATCGTCATGAACCACATCTACTTCACGGCGCTGGACACCGGCGCGGTGCTCGCGGCCGAGCTGGCGGCCGGCGACGGCGAGCCGCGCATCTACGAGGTGCGGCCGACGGGGGCGTTCGAGAACGACCCCAACGTCACCGACAGGAAGTTCCCCGGCAACCCCACGCGCTCCTACCGCAGCAGCGAGCCCCTCGAGGTCGTCCGCGAGGTGACCGGCTGGGCCCGGATGGACCCCGAGGTCGTCGCCGACTGGAAGCGCCGCATCGCCGCCATCAACGAGTCCGGCGGCGAGATCGTCAACTGAGGAGCGGCCGCTTCGGCTGGCGACGCCACGCAGTTCCGCATACATGCGCAGCGCGGCTCACGACTCGAGTCGTCGGTCCAGGTGTGCGGGTCCCCGGAGCAAGCCCCCTAGGAGCACACAGTCCCCGGCCAAGCACGTACCGTCCCGGGTTCACCGCTCTCGAGATTGGTCGGCTAGTCCCCTACTGCACATCGTGACGCTCGGTCTCGGACGCTCGGCTGCCGCTCAGATGTGCAGCGGGGGCCCACGACCTCTGGCCTCAGCTGAGTGATCGAGGTCCGGGCCCCGGTCTCACGGCAATGCGGCGAATCGGCGGGGCCCGGACCCCGATCACTCGGTTCGGCTAGGTCCCCTACTGCCCGGCATGGCGCTCCGCGTGCGGATGGCGCTTGCGTACAGCCGGGCAGCGGGGGCCCACACCCCTAGCCTCCGATGCAGGTCCCTGGAGCCGGCCCCTACAAGCACGAAGTCCCTGGCCCAGCCCAGTCGGGCCGGCTCCAGGGACCTGCGTGGAGGCTAGGGGACTCGAACCCCTGACATCTGCCTTGCAAAGGCAGCGCTCTACCAGCTGAGCTAAGCCCCCGGGTGGGCCGCCGCGGCGGCCCGGTCGGGTCTAGCGGAGGTCCGGCGCGGAGGTGGCCTCGGTCCAGAGGTCCTGCTCGGCGCGAGCCGCGCTGATCTGCTGGTAGACGATGTAGCCGACCGCGGCCAGGGCGGCCAGGACAAGCAGCTTCTTCACGGTCACTCCTCGCGGGTGGTCTGCGGATCCCGAGCCTACCTGCCGGGGCGGACGGGTCCACCGGGGATCCGGCCGAGCCCGGTGCACGACCCCGCTACGACCCCTGCGACGGCGAGCCGAACCGGAACAGGATCCCGTCGGGGTCGATGTAGAAGCCCTCGTGCATGCCCCACGGCTGGTCGACCGGAGGGGCGAGCCGTCCCTCGGCCCCGCTCGCCCGCCACTCCTCGTAGAGCGCGTCGGCGTCGTCGACCTGCAGGTACACCGCGACGTCGCCGTCCTCCGGGTGCTGCGGCACGCCGGACAGGTGCAGCCAGACGCCGTCGCGGGAGGCGAACGCGTACGCGACGGACGGGTCGGCGATCTCGACGTCGAAACCGAGCAGCCGGAGCCGCTCCGCTGCCGCGGGCACGTCGAGCACGGGGAGGATCGGGACGGCACCCAGGATTCGCGTCACCCGACGCAGGCTAGCCGCGGACGACGCTCACGACGCCGGGCATGCAGGAGGGGGACCGCTCCGGCGAGCGGCCCCCCTCCCGGACCCCTGGGTCCTGCGGTGCCCGCAGGTCAGCCCATGTCGATCTGCATGACGACGGCCTTGGGCTCGGTGAAGAACTCGCGGCTGAAGTTGCCGCCCTCGCGGCCGACGCCGGACTCGCCGACGCCGCCGAAGGGGGCGCGCAGGTCGCGGATGAAGAAGCAGTTCACCCACACCGTGCCGGCGCGCAGCTTGGCCGAGACGCGGTGCGCGCGGTGCAGGTTCTCCGTGAACACCATGGCGTTGAGGCCGTAGCGGGTGTTGTTGGCGAGCGCGACCGCCTCCTCCTCGGTGTCGAACGGCGTCGCGACGACGACCGGACCGAAGATCTCCTCGCGCACGACGCGGGCGTCGGCCGGGGCGTCGACGACGATCGTGGGCTGCACGCCCCAGCCGTCGCCGAGGCCGCCGGTGACGAGCCGGCCGCCGGCCAGCGCCTCGGGGGTGAGGAAGCTCTGCACCTTGGTCCAGTGCTCCTGGCTGGCGAGCGCCGGGGAGAACTGCGTCGTCGCGTCCTTCGGGTCGCCGATGACGAGCTTCTCGGCCGCGGCCTTGTAGCGCTCGATGAACTCGTCGTAGATCCCGCGCTGCACGTAGAGGCGCGATCCGGCCAGGCACACCTGGCCGGCGTTGCGGAAGATCGCCTCGATCGCCCAGTGGACGGCGTTGTCGATGTCGGCGTCGTCGAAGACCAGGTTGGCGCCCTTGCCGCCGAGCTCGAGGCTCACCGGGATGAGGTTCTGCGCCGCGGCTGCGCTGATGATCTTGCCGGTGCCCGACTCGCCGGTGAAGGTGATGCGGTCGACGTCGGGGTTGCTCGTGAGCGCCGAGCCGACGGAGTCGGGCCCGTAGCCGTGGACGACGTTGAGCACGCCGGGCGGGAAGCCCGCCTCGATCGCGAGGCGGCCGAGGATCGTGGCCGAGGTCGGGGTGTCCTCCGCGGGCTTGAGCACCACGGTGTTGCCCCACGCCAGCGCCGGCGCGACCTTCCAGGTGGCCATCATGAGCGGGAAGTTCCACGGCGAGATGGCGACGACGACGCCCGCCGGGTCGAGCCGCGAGTACGCGTGGTGGCCGGAGTCCATGGGGTAGGTGTCGTTCATCGACAGCCGGGCGTGGTCGGCGAAGAACCGGAAGTTCCACACCGAGCGGGCGACGTCGTGGAGCGCCTGCGTGACCGGCTTGCCCATGTCGCGGGTGTCGGCGAGGGCGAGCTCCTCGGCGTTGGCCTCCATGAGGTCGGCCAGCGTGTGGATGAGCTTCTGCCGCTTCTCGTAGCCCATGCGCGGCCACGGGCCCTCGTCGAAGGCCTTGCGCGCGGCGGCGACGGCGCGGTCGGCGTCGTCCTTGCCGCCGAGGGCGATCTCGGCCCACTGCTCCTGGGTGTACGGGTCGATGTCGGCCATCGTGGCGTGGTCGAGCGAGGTGACCTCGGCGCCGTCGATGATGTGCCCGAAGAACTCCATGGATCTTCCTCCGCGCTGTCAGCCGCCGTGGACGGCGACGGTTCCCAGGGTGGCGAAACGGGCCTCGGTCTGCGACCCGGTCGGCGCGAAGACCGCGTCGGTCATCCCGCCTGTGAGCACGATCCAGCCGGCCTCGAGCCGGAGACCGCGGGTGGCGAGGTCGTTGGCGGCCAGCGCCAGCGCCTCCGCCGGATGCCCCTGCACGTCGGCGCCGGTGCCCTTGTAGACCACCTCGCCGTCGGAGCACAGCTCGACCGACTCGTTGACGAGGTCGATCGCGTCGGGCGCGACCTCGACCGAGCCGAGGACGAACTTCGCCGACGACGCGTTGTCGGCGATGACGTCGGGGAGGGTGAACCGGAAGTCGCGGTAGCGGCTGTCGATGATCTCGACGCCGGCGAGCACCTTCTCGACCGCGGCGAGCGCGGACTCGGCGGTGACGCCCGGGCCCTCGAGGGGCTCCTTGAGGACGAACACGATCTCCGGCTCGGCGCGCGGGTGGATGAGCTGGTCCTGCGGCACCGGCTGGCCGGGCGCGAGCACCATCGCGTCGGTGAGCCAGCCGGTCAGCGGCGAGCTCACGTTCATCCGCTTCTGCTTGGCCTCGGAGGTGAGCCCGAGCTTGACGCCGATGACGTTCTCGCCGGAGGCGACCTTGCGGCGCAGCACCTCGTCCTGGACGGCGTAGGCCTCCTCGACGGTCATGCCGGCCCACTCGTCGGTCAGCGGCGGGCGGTCCCGGCGCTCGGTCTCGCAGGCCAGGATCTCGTCGGCCCCGCGGGCGACGTCCCAGGGCAGGGACGACGTGCTCGACATGGCTCTCCTCGGGTCGTGCGTGGACGGCGCCGTAGCTGGGACGCCGCCTGTCGACGGTAGGGCGGCCGCGAGCGCGCGGACGCCGGGCGTTCCAGGGACGGGAACGGCCCCCGGGGCCCTCCCGCGGGCCCGTCCCGCCCGACGGGCCCGCGTTGGCATGGCTGCAGCGGCCCGGCGCAGGATGGACGGGCCGGTCGTCCCCGACGGCGGACGCCGTGCGGCCGGCGCCGAGGGGACCCCGATGAGCCAGCTGCCCGTGACCGCCGTGGTCGCCCGGCGCCCCGCGCCCGGCCACGAGGCCGACCTCGAGGAGTGGGCCCGCGGCATCGTCGCCACGGCCGAGACCTTCCCCGGCCACCGGGGCGCGCAGATCCTGCCGCCGGGGCCCGACCGCGACGAGCTCGTCGTCGCGTTCTCCTTCGACAGCGCCGACGAGCTCTCCGCGTGGGAGCGCAGCCCCGAGCGGGCCGCGTGGGTGGCCCGGGCGTCGGCGCTCACCGCGGGCCCGGCCACCGCGCACTCGCTGTCAGGCCTGGAGTCGATCTTCTCCGCGCCGCTGCGCTCCTCGGCGCCGCCGCCCCGCTGGAAGACCGCGACCGTCATCGCGATCGCGCTCTACCCGATGGCGTTCCTGGTCTCGTGGCTGGTCGCGCCGCAGATCACGGCCTGGCCGCTGTGGGCCAAGGTCCTGGCCAACGTCGCGCTCATCGTCCCGTGGATGGCCTGGCTCGGGGTGCCGTGGGTCTCGCGCCTGCTCAAGCCCTGGCTGCACCCCTGACCCGGCGCCCCGGGGCCGCTTCGGATGGGTGTGGCGTCGGTATACCGACGCGAGAGCCATCCAGATCGGGCCCGCAACGACGACGACCCCGCCGGGGCGGGGTCGTGGCGTGGTGCTGGTGGGCCTAACTGGACTTGAACCAGTGACCTCTTCCTTATCAGGGAAGCGCTCTAACCGTCTGAGCTATAGGCCCGTCGTGCCGGAGCAGATTACCCCAGGCCCCGCGGCGGGCCCAAAACGGGATCCCGGCCGGAGCCGGGCCTGGCTCAGGAGTCCTCGGAGAGGGTCACCTCGAGGCCGCCGGTGAGCCCGACGGAGAGGTTGTAGAGGAAGGCGAACAGCGTCGAGAGCGCCGAGACCAGCACAATCTCGATGGCCGCGAGCACGAGCGCGATCCCCATGACCCGCTGGAAGCCGACGAGCGACATGAAGTCGAACGACGTCGAGGCGGTGCCGGCGACGTCGTCGACGGTGCGGCCGATCGCGTCGAAGACGCCCGTGACGTCGAGGGTCCACCACAGCAGGCCCAGCGCCACGATGATCACGATCGACAGCGAGACCGAGAGCATGAACGAGGTCTTCATGACCGACCACGGGTCGAGCCGGGTGACCAGGAGGCGCGCCCGGCGGGGGCCCGCCGGCCGGGCCGGGACCGCCTGCGCGACCGGCTGGGCCGCGGTGGCGGCACGGGGATCGAGCGTCGCGCGGACGGCGCCGGAGCGCTCGGCCTGCACGGCCGGACGCGGCGTCCCTGCGGTGTCCACCACCCCGGATCCCCTTTAGCTCTCGTCGCCGTCGGACGCCGGACCGCCCTCGGCGTCGCCGTCCTCGCCCTCCACGGTAACGGAGGACCCGTCCGGCGCGACCCCAGCGGCGGCCTCCGGAGCCGCCGCGTCGCCCTCCGCAGCACCGTCGGCGGTGTCCGGACCAGAGCCGTCGACGTCGCCGTCGAGCTCGTCGTCGTCGTCGCCGGCCTCGCCGCGCGCCACCGACACGATGGTGTCGCCCTCGGCCACATCCATGAGCGAGACGCCCATGGTGTCGCGGCCGGTCGCGCGGATGTCGGCGACCCGTGTGCGGATGACGACGCCGTCGGAGGCGATTGCGTAGAGCTCGTCGTCCTCGGAGGCGACGAGCGCGCCGACGAGCGACCCGCGCTCCTCGACCAGCTTCATCGCGCGGACGCCGAGGATGCCGCGGCCCTTGGTGCTCCACTCCTCCACCGGCGTGCGCTTGGCGTAGCCGCCGTCGGTGACGGTGACGAGGAACGCGCCCTCGCGCACGGTGTCCATGGCGAGCAGGTGGTCACCGTCGCGGAACTTCATGCCGATGACGCCGCTGGTGTCGCGGCCCATCGGGCGCAGGGTCTCGTCGTCGGCCTTGAAGCGCGCCGACATGCCCTTGGCGCTGACCAGGATGAGGTCGGCGCCCTCGTCGACGAGCTGGGCGGAGATGAGCTCGTCGCCGTCGCGCAGGTTGATGGCGATGATGCCGCCGCTGCGGTTGGAGTCGAACGCCTCGAGCCTGGTCTTCTTCACCATGCCGTCGCGCGTGGCGAGGACGAGGTAGGGCGCCGCGCCGTAGTCGCGGACGTCGAGCACCTGCGCGATCTGCTCCTCGGGCTGGAACGCGAGCAGGTTGGCGACGTGCTGGCCGCGTGCGTCGCGCCCGCTGTCGGGCAGCTCGTAGGCCTTCGCGCGGTAGACGCGCCCCTTGTTGGTGAAGAACAGCAGGTAGTGGTGGGTCGTGGTCACGAAGAAGTGCTCGACGATGTCGTCGCCGCGCAGCTGCGCGCCGCGCACGCCCTTCCCGCCGCGGCGCTGAGCGCGGTAGAGGTCGGTGCGCGTGCGCTTGGCGTAGCCGCCGCGCGTGATCGTGACGACGACGTCGTCCTCGGCGATGAGGTCCTCGTCGGTGACCTCGCCGTCCCAGGGGATGATCGTGCTCTTGCGCTCGTCGCCGTACTTCGCGGTGATCTCCGCGAGCTCCTCGCTGACGATCGTGCGCTGCCGCTGCGGGCTGCTCAGGATGTCGTTGTAGTCGGCGATCTTGGCCTGCAGCTCGTCGTACTCGTCGATGATCTTCTGCCGCTCGAGGGCGGCCAGCCGGCGCAGCTGCATGTCGAGGATCGCGGTGGCCTGAACCTCGTCGACCTCGAGCAGCGCCATGAGGCCGGTGCGCGCGTCGTCGACCGTGGCGCTCGCGCGGATGAGCGCGATCACCTCGTCGAGCGCGTCGAGGGCCTTGAGGTAGCCGAGCAGGATGTGGGCGCGCTCCTCGGCCTTGCGCAGCCGGTAGCGCGTACGCCGCTGGATGACCTCGATCTGGTGGCTGATCCAGTGCCGCACGAAGCCGTCGAGGGTGAGCGTGCGGGGCACGCCGTCGACGAGCGCGATCATGTTGCAGGAGAAGTTGTCCTGCAGCGCGGTGTGCTTGTAGAGGTTGTTGAGGACGACCTTCGCGACGGCGTCGCGCTTGAGGTCGATCTCGAGACGCATGCCGGTGCGGCTCGACGACGCGTCGCGCACATCGGCGATGCCGGCGATCTTGCCCTCGTTGGCGAGCTCGGCGATGCGCAGCAGCAGGTTGTCGGGGTTCACCTGGTAGGGCAGCTGCGTGACGACGAGGACCGTGCGGCCGCGGCTGTCCTCCTCGACCTCGACGACGGCGCGCATCATCACCGAGCCGCGGCCGGTGCGGTAGGCGTCCTCGATGCCCTTGCGGCCCACGATGAGGGCACCGGTCGGGAAGTCCGGGCCCTTCACGCGCTCGAGCAGGGCCTCGAGCAGCTCCTCGCGCGTGGCGTCGGGGTGGGCCAGCGCCCACTGCGCGCCCTCGGCGACCTCGGTGAGGTTGTGGGGCGGGATGTTGGTGGCCATGCCGACCGCGATGCCGGCGCTGCCGTTGACGAGCAGGTTGGGGAACCGGCTCGGCAGGATCACCGGCTCCTGGGTCTTGCCGTCGTAGTTGGGCGTGAAGTCGACGGTGTCCTCGTCGATGTCGCGCACCATCTCCATGGCCAGCTGGGCCATGCGCGCCTCGGTGTAGCGCATCGCCGCGGCGGGGTCGTTGCCCGGCGAGCCGAAGTTGCCCTGGCCCTGCACCAGCGGGTAGCGCAGCGCCCACGGCTGGGCGAGGCGCACGAGGGTGTCGTAGATCGCCGAGTCGCCGTGCGGGTGGTAGTTGCCCATGACGTCGCCGACGATGCGGGCGCACTTGGAGAAGCCGCGGTCGGGGCGGTAGCCGCCGTCGAACATCGCGTAGAGGACGCGGCGGTGCACCGGCTTCAGGCCGTCGCGGACGTCGGGCAGCGCGCGCGAGACGATGACCGACATCGCGTAGTCCATGTAGGACCGCTGCATCTCGGTCTGCAGGTCGACCGGCTCGATGCGGCCGTGGTTCTCGTTCTCGATCGTCTGGTCGGTCATGGGTCAGATCCCTCGGTACGACGGGTCGGCGGGCGCGGGGCGGCTGATGCCGTCGTCGGGCTAGATGTCGAGGAAGCGCACGTCGCGGGCGTTGCGCTGGATGAACGCGCGCCGGCTCTCGACGTCCTCGCCCATGAGGACGCTGAACATCTCGTCGGCCTGCGCGGCGTCGTCGATGGTGACGTGGAGGAGCACGCGCTGGTCGGGGTCCATCGTGGTCTCCCACAGCTCCTCGGCGTTCATCTCGCCGAGGCCCTTGTAGCGCTGCGTGCCCTCCTCCTTCGGCAGCTTCTTGCCGGCCTCGAGGCCCGCGGCGATGAGGGCGTCGCGCTCGCGGTCGGAGTAGGCGTACTCCGGCTCCTCGCGCATCCACTTCAGCTTGTAGAGCGGCGGCTGCGCGAGGTAGACGTGGCCCTGCTCGACGAGCGGCTTCATGAAGCGGAACAGCAGCGTGAGCAGCAGGGTGCGGATGTGCTGGCCGTCGACGTCGGCGTCGGCCATGAGCACGATCTTCCCGTAGCGCAGCTTCTCGATGTCGAAGTCGTCGTGCACGCCGGTGCCGAACGCCGAGATGAGCGCCTGCACCTCCTGGTTCTGCAGGACCTTGTCGATGCGCGCCTTCTCGACGTTGAGGATCTTGCCGCGGATCGGGAGGATCGCCTGGGTGCGCGGGTCGCGGCCGCTGCGGGCCGAGCCGCCGGCGGAGTCGCCCTCGACGATGAAGACCTCGCACTCCTCCGGGTTGGTGGAGGAGCAGTCGATGAGCTTGCCCGGCAGACCGCCGCCGCCCATGAGGCCCTTGCGGTTGCGGGCGAGGTCGCGCGCCTTGCGCGCGGCGATGCGCGCGGCCGCGGCCGAGACCGACTTGCGGGCGATCTCCTTGCCCTCGGTGGGGTTGGCCTCGAACCAGGCGCCGAGCTGCTCGTTGACCAGCTTCTGCACGTAGGTCTTGGCCTCGGTGTTGCCGAGCTTGGCCTTGGTCTGGCCCTCGAACTGCGGCTCGCCGAGCTTCACCGACACGATCGCGGTGAGGCCCTCGCGGATGTCCTCGCCGGAGAGGTTGGAGTCCTTCTCCTTGAGCACGCCCCACTCGCGGGCGAACTTGTTGACCAGCGTGGTCAGCGCGGCGCGGAAGCCCTCCTCGTGGGTGCCGCCCTCGATCGTGTTGATCGTGTTGGCGAAGGTGTAGACCGACTCGGAGTAGCCGCTGTTCCACTGCAGCGCGACCTCGGCCGAGATGAGGCGCTCGGTGTCCTCGGACTCGACGTGGATGACGTGCTGGTGGGCCGGGCCCTTGGTGGCGTTGAGGTGGCGGACGAAGTCGGCGATGCCGCCCTCGTAGTGGTAGGTCACCGACCGCGGCGTCTTCTCCGCGTCGTCGGCGTCCTCCTCCTCGTCGACGGCGGGGCGCTCGCGCTCGTCGTTGAGGATGATCGTGAGGCCCTTGTTGAGGAAGGCCATCTCCTGGAAGCGGCGCGAGAGCGTCGTGAAGTCGTAGGTGGTGGTCTCGAAGATCGTGCCGTCGGCCCAGAACGTGACGGTGGTGCCGGTCTCGTCGGTGGCCTCGCCCTTCTCGAGCGGGCCCATCGGAGCGCCGTGGTCGAAGGACATCCGGTGCACGAAGCCGTCGCGCTTGACCTCGACGTCGACGCGGGTGGAGAGCGCGTTGACCACCGAGACGCCGACGCCGTGCAGGCCGCCGGACACGGCGTAGCCGCCGCCGCCGAACTTGCCGCCGGCGTGCAGGACGGTGAGCACGACCTCGACGGCCGGCTTGCCCTCCACCGGGTGGATGTCGACGGGGATGCCGCGGCCGTTGTCCTGGACGCGGACGCCGCCGTCGGCGAGCAGCGTGACGGTGATGGTGTCGCAGTAGCCGGCGAGGGCCTCGTCGACGGAGTTGTCGACGACCTCGTAGACGAGGTGGTGCAGGCCGCGCTCGCCGGTGGAGCCGATGTACA